>WLWD01006199.1_pt1 | contig 268689 bp, 179 predicted proteins | sample 6712731 | NCBI WGS metagenome assembly WLWD01 (sample SAMN12718690, study PRJNA576275) | sponge metagenome | isolation source: marine sponge | host: Mycale hentscheli | place: New Zealand: South Island, Marlborough, Capsize Point | collected 2014-11-01 | reverse complement strand
CCACACGTCATCCTGAGCTATTCCCATATAATGTGTATGTACCATCTATTTTAGTATTACTTACCAGAAGGCCACTCAAAGGCCAAGTGCATATGAGTTTAACAAAAACTTTGGTATTGAGTTCTATAGTGCTGATGGTTCTTGGTGCACCAAACTGCTACGTTGGGAAAGGGTTTGTTGTCAAACCTACACTGTTAAAAATGAAGCGTTATAATAACACTTTTGAAGTGTAAATCAAGAGTGTAAAACCTTGCAGTGTTATAGTAACACTGAGGCCAGTGTTAATTCTAAGTGTAAACACTGCAGCATTCCAGTAACACTGAAATAAGTGTAATTGTGAAAATTGGTGTAAATGACCACATTTTTTGTTTCTTTAGCATTTATTTACCTGATAACATTCAAGCCATTATCATTAACTGCATGGTTGTACTTTATTAAAATCAAGTTAAATTGTACAATGAGCTAAATATTTCATACTGTATTTTTATTTAATTTTAGCTAATATACTGATACATTCATAGAAGTTTATAAACAAGCAGTAAGGGAACTTGCTGCAATAGCTATCTATCTAAATTCTACAATTGACAGTAACTTTGTTGGCTACTTATTTGCATATAGCTAAGCATGGGGCAGGAAATAGAAGAAATCTAGCCATTGCTCCACGCAATGTCTAATTTAATGCATTATTTAAATCCCCGCAGAAGACCGTCTTGCTGTACAAACTTTGGCAAAAAATTTCTGAGAATTTGTTTACTATTTGAGTGCTTACTGAATGCGCGGTATGGTTTTTATTATTGCGATGCGCACAAGCACCCGCTTTTTACCGGAGAGCGTTTATTAGAATATTCCAGGCCCTCCTTATCCTGCAGAAGAGTTTTATGGATATGGTGTTTTTAAGTGCAGATCGTGCCTTGGATCTTTCAGAGAAATGGTAAGTTAAAATATGTGTTTATTATTGGAAACAATAGAGTGTTTTGGCTAATGTAAGTGACGCATTTGAATAGAGTTAGCCGTTTAAGTTGAGTTTGAGCACGGAAGAGGTAATTTCTTCTTTATGATTAATGAATTTAGCAGGTAGCTAGTTCAGTACTTTTTCCGACTATATCTGAGAGTTATCTCAAAAATTATTTACCCACTCTTTTTATTTATTTTTTTCACATGTAATTTTAGGCTACAAAAAAAGTGCTGCTGTGAAAATCTAGAGATGCTTTTGGAGACTAACAAAGTAAGAATGTACAGGTTAACACAAAATTATTACAGTTGTTAGTTCAGCAGTTGATTATAAACCATTCATTTACCCTCAATTTGCTCTTTTTTCTTCTTTCCCCAAATATTTCCCCCAAATTAAACATGCCACAAGATTAGTTCCTGTTATAGTTTGTGTTCTCATGCTGTCCAGACTATTCAAAAGCATTATCATGCTATGTAGAGTGATAATAGTAAAAAATGTATTTGTAGACAAACACATTTGTTTTGCTTCTTTTTCTATTTCTATGTATTTTTGTGTTTAGAATAGCGTGTTTAGTTGTGTTATGTTTGTGTATATGTGACCGTCTATGGGAAAATCGGGCACTAAGGCGTGGCAGCAATGATTCCGTATTCTACCGCACTCTCCGCATACTATAGGTTTTTACCGCGCACATTGTGTAGAAACATCAACAAGGAGTTATTCTCTCAACAACACTGCTGGTGGAAAAAAGGTTAGCGAGCTTGTCTTTCTTGTTCTAAGAGGATAGTTAGTTAGTATCTTGCTATGCTGAAGACTGGGAGGTGATGTTTTAGCTAGCTAGTTTCCTATTCTCGTTGTAGTTGTAGGTAGTCCTTATAATACTTGTTCTTTTTTTTTTTTTTTTCCTCTCTTTCTTTTTAGCTTTGATGATGCTAGTGCTGCAATATGCTATGACAACAGGGGATCTGGTGTTCCTGAAATGTGAAGAAAGGTAATTGTTAACTAGTTAGATTGTCTACTTTTTGTTGCTGTAGTTGCTAGTAACCTTTTTTTTTTCCTTTCCATTTCCTAGATTTCATGGTGCTTGGGCTGCTGCTATCTGTACTGAGGTTCTGGTGTTCTTGATTGAAGAAGAGAATAATGGTAAGTCTCTAGGCATGCACTACTGTTATCATTGTACATACACGTACTAATACTAACACTGCATTCACGAAGTAGTACTGCACACGAAGTGCTAACACTGTGCACACATACATAGTGCTAACACTCTGCACGCACGTAATACTATGCACGCACATAGTACTAACACTGTGCACACACATAGTGCTAGCACTGTGCACGCACATAGTACTAACACTGTGCATGCACGTAGTACTATTACTGTGCACACACATAGTGCTAGCACTGTGCACACACATAGTACTAACACTGCACACACATAGTGCTAACACTGCACGCACATAGTACTATTACTGTGCACAGCACGCACATAGTGCTAACACTGTGCACACATGTAGTGCTAACACTGTGCATGCACGTAGTGCTAAAACTGTGCACGTAGTACTATTTCTGTGCACGCACATAGTGCTAGCACTGTGCATGCACGTAGTGCTATTACTGTGCACGCACATAGTACTAACACTGTGCACGCACATAGTGCTAGCACTGTGCATGCACGTAGTACTATTACTGTGCACGCACATAGTACTATTACTGTGCACACACATAGTGCTAACACCAAATACTGTGCACGCACATAGTGCAAACACTACACGCATATAGTACTAACACTGTGCACACACATAGTGCCAGCACTGTGCACACACATAGTGCCAGCACTGTGCACACACATAGTACTAACTAGTGCTAACACTGTGCATGCACGTAGTACTAACACTGCACGCACATAGTACTAACACTGTGCATGCACGTAGTACTAACACTGTGCACGCACATAGTACTAACACTGTGCATGCACGTAGTACTATTACTGTGCACGCACATAGTACTAACACTGTGCACACACATAGTGCTAGCACTGTGCATGCACGTAGTACTAACACTGTGCACGCACATAGTACTAACACTGTGCATGCACGTAGTACTAGCACTGTGCACACACATAGTGCTAGCACTGTGCATGCACGTAGTAATATTACTGTGCACGCACATAGTGCTAGCACTGTGCACACACACAGTACTAACACTATGCACTCACATAGTGCTAACACTGTGCATGCACATAGTACTATTACTGTGCATGCACGTAGTACTAACACTGTGCACGCACATAGTACTAACACTGTGCATGCACGTAGTACTATTTCTGTGCACGCACATAGTACTAACACTGTGCACGCACATAGTGCTAACACTGTGCATGCACGTAGTACTATTACTGTGCACGCACATAGTGCTAGCACTGTGTACACACATAGTACTAACACTGTGCACGCACATGTGCTAATACTGTGCACTCACATAGTGCTAACACTGTGCATGCACGTAGTACTATTACTGTGCACACACATAGTACTAACACTGTGCATGCACGTAGTACTAACACTGTGCACGCACATAGTGCTAACACTGTGCATGCACGTAGTACTATTACTGTGCACGCACATAGTGCTAGCACTGTGCACACACATAGTACTAACACTGTGCACGCACATGTGCTAATACTGTGCATGCACGTAGTACTATTACTGTGCACACACATAGTGCTAACACTGTGCACGCACATAGTACTAACACTGCACGCACATAGTACTAACACTGTGCATGCACGTAGTACTAACACTGTGCACACACATAGTGCTATCACTGTGCATGCACATAGTACTAACACTGTGCACGCACATAGTACTAACACTGCACGCACATAGTGCTAGCACTGTGCATGCACGTAGTAATATTACTGTGCACGCACATAGTGCTAGCACTGTGCACGTACATAGTACTAACACTGTGCATGCACGTAGTACTATTACTGTGCACGCACATAGTGCTAGCACTGTGCACACACATAGTACTAACACTGTGCATGCACGTAGTACTAACACTGTGCACACACATAGTGCTATCACTGTGCATGCACATAGTACTAACACTGTGCACGCACATAGTACTAACACTGTGCATGCACGTAGTACTAGCACTGTGCACACACATAGTGCTAGCACTGTGCATGCACGTAGTAATATTACTGTGCACGCACATAGTGCTAGCACTGTGCACACACACAGTACTAACACTATGCACTCACATAGTGCTAACACTGTGCATGCACATAGTACTATTACTGTGCATGCACGTAGTACTAACACTGTGCACGCACATAGTACTAACACTGTGCATGCACGTAGTACTATTTCTGTGCACGCACATAGTACTAACACTGTGCATGCACGTAGTACTAACACTGTGCACGCACATAGTGCTAACACTGTGCATGCACGTAGTACTATTACTGTGCACGCACATAGTGCTAGCACTGTGTACACACATAGTACTAACACTGTGCACGCACATGTGCTAATACTGTGCACTCACATAGTGCTAACACTGTGCATGCACGTAGTACTATTACTGTGCACACACATAGTACTAACACTGTGCATGCACGTAGTACTAACACTGTGCACGCACATAGTGCTAACACTGTGCATGCACGTAGTACTATTACTGTGCACGCACATAGTGCTAGCACTGTGCACACACATAGTACTAACACTGTGCACGCACATGTGCTAATACTGTGCATGCACGTAGTACTATTACTGTGCACACACATAGTGCTAACACTGTGCACGCACATAGTACTAACACTGCACGCACATAGTACTAACACTGTGCATGCACGTAGTACTAACACTGTGCACACACATAGTGCTATCACTGTGCATGCACATAGTACTAACACTGTGCACGCACATAGTACTAACACTGCACGCACATAGTGCTAGCACTGTGCATGCACGTAGTAATATTACTGTGCACGCACATAGTGCTAGCACTGTGCACGTACATAGTACTAACACTGTGCATGCACGTAGTACTATTACTGTGCACGCACATAGTGCTAGCACTGTGCACACACATAGTACTAACACTGTGCATGCACGTAGTACTAACACTGTGCACGCACATAGTACTAACACTGTGCATGCACGTAGTACTAGCACTGTGCACACACATAGTGCTAGCACTGTGCATGCACGTAGTAATATTACTGTGCACGCACATAGTGCTAGCACTGTGCACGCACATAGTACTAACACTGTACATGCACGTAGTACTAACACTGTGCACGCACATAGTACTAACACTGCATGCACGTAGTACTAGCACTGTGCACACACATAGTACTAACACTGTGCACGCACATAGTACTAACACTGTGCATGCACGTAGTACTAACACTGTGCACGCACGTAGTTCTAACACTGTGCATGCACGTAGTACTATTACTGTGCACGCACATAGTACTATTACTGTGCACACACATAGTGCTAACACCAAATACTGTGCACGCACATAGTGCAAACACTACACGCACATAGTATTAACACTGTGCACACACATAGTGCTAGCACTGTGCACACACATAGTACTAACACTGTGCATGCACGTATTACTGTGCACGCACATAGTACTAACACTGTGCATGCACGTAGTACTAACACTGTGCATGCACATAGTGCTAACACTGTGCATGCACGTAGTACTATTTCTGTGCACGCACATAGTGCTAACACTGTGCACGCACATAGTACTAACACTGTGCACGCACATAGTACTAGCACTGTGCACACACATAGTACTAACACTGTGCACGCACATGTGCTAATACTGTGCATGCACGTAGTACTATTACTGTGCACACACATAGTGCTAACACTGTGCACGCACATAGTACTAACACTGTGCACGCACATAGTACTAACACTGTGCATGCACGTAGTACTAACACTGTGCACACACATAGTGCTAGCACTGTGCATGCACGTAGTACTATTACTGTGCCCACACATAGTGCTAACACTGTGCACGCACATAGTACTAACACTGTGCACACACATAGTGCTAGCACTGTGCACACACATAGTACTAGCACTGTGCTAACACCAAACACTGTGCACGCACATAGTGCTAACACCATGCATGCACATAGTGATTACACCGTACTAGAGTCATTCTTATTAGTGTTATCAAGTACTAGAGTCATTCTTATTAGTGTTATCACGTACTAGATTTATTTGTATTAGTGTCAGCACATACTAGTGTCTGTCAGTTGTAGTATGTTCGATTAAGTTAGTTTTTGCTAGTTTGATTGTAGTAGCTGTTGTTGTAAGGAAATTACGATACTCGATGAAATAATTTACTAATCAGGTGATCTTTGGAGGTACGGGCGAAGTCCTTGAGGCCAAATTATTTCTTCACTGGTGGGCGTGTCACATGATGTCACTTCCAGTTTCACTTCCTGTTGTTAAATTTTGTCCTTCGAGGCTATCTGAGTGGTTCTGAGGTGGGCTTGTGGTTTTTCATTAGTATGTACACGTACTAGAGTCATTCTTTTTAGTGCCCACATGTACTAGAGTTATTCCTTTTAGTGCTCGCATGTACTAGAGTCATTCTTATTAGTGCCCACATGCACTAGAGTCATTTTTATTGGTGTTCGCACTAATAGTTTTATTTATCTTGGTAATGTCTGTTTTTACTATTGTCCACTAGAGTATTTTTTTTTTTTGTGGTTTTAGCTGAGTTGGGATAATTATATTGCGTATTCAATGTAAATAGATAGATTTTGATAACACTGGACATAAGAACAAAGTAAAGGTGTGTATTACTTGTATAGATGATACATAATTTAAAAGAGATGACTAAAAATAAAAAAATAAAAATTAATAATTGATGTCTGTACTTCTAATTCTTTTAGAATGGCGTGACGAAACTGGTTGGTGATGGTGAAGGAGTTGGTGACTGTGAAGGAGTTGGTGACTGTGACGGGCTAAAACGGGCTAAAAACTGGTCTAACTGCTCAGTTGAGGTAAGTCGTTTCGTCCTTGCTGGTGATGGCTTTCTTGACCTCTTCCTTTCCTTTACACAGATGATGCTGTTCCGTCGGCAGGCAACGGACACAGTATCGGAAGGGGAAAGAAAAGTGGGGTCGGAATGGGGTGGTGACAAGAAAACAGATGAGTACACAGGATGCAATGATGAAGGCTCGATGTCTGGTACAGAGCAGTCCAAAGAATCCAGAGGATCATAGAGGTCATCTTCGTCTTCAAACAGTGGAGTAGCAGAGCCTGACTCTGCTGATGAGACATCCCTAGAAGCTTTATAAGAAGTTGTTTTGTTTTGTTCTTTTATCAAAAAAATTATTTAAATTTAAATTTATTACCTTCATAATAGTTGGTAAAATGGCCATCAAGTTCTTCATCACCTAAAAAAAAAAAAGGAAAAAAAGATGATGAACTGATGAGGGTTATAGTTAACTGTAATAAGTGACTTACAGTCAGAAAGCGGGTCCTCACTTCCTGGAGCCATGGCTTCAGCGTCAGCTCCACCCATCATGTCCAGACCATCACGGTGGCTGAGGTTTAATGCTCTAGCAAGATTCTTGGCTTCACTCATGATAGCCACTGTACTTACTACTAAACTGAGAGCTGTAGTTTCCTGCCATTGACGGCGGCATTTACCGCGGATTGGGCCACTTGCCGCATTGTGCTTGATTTTCCCGTAGAGGGTCATACTTTGGATAGTGTGTTAAGTTGCATTTGTGAGCGTGTTTAGAATTGAGTGTTTAGCTGAGTCTGTGTGTTTAGAATAGTGTGTTTACTAGCATTATGAATGTGTTTGTATATTGCTTATTGATGTATGTTATATTTTTATGTGTCATGCAGGTATATTTATCTTGAACATGATGGATCATAAATGGAGTGCATATCATGATATTTCATCTACTCATGTTGAAAGGACAGCTTTAAAACTGTTTAGCTACTTTATTCAATCTATTTTTATATATTCATTGTCAATCATTTATTTATCAAAAAATTTTGAGGTTATGGAAATGAGGTGTGGTCATTATTTATTAGCAGTGCCATTGAAACATGTTACTTAGTGTTGTAATAAGCTTGCAGAAGGTGTTAACACAACTCTGCTAAAGATGTTGTCCAGACACCTCTCCGAGTGTTATATTATAACCCTCTGTGCAGTGTTCAGGAAACATGGGTGGGGCATAAATTCCTCCCTCTCGTGGGAACGCTCCTTGCAGTGTTACTGGAACACTTCATTTTTAACAGTGTAAGAACCTTCTATACAAACACACAGCCATGACTTTCAATTTGGGTGATACTTACAATTTGAGATGATAGCTTATTTAATACAATTATTATCAAGCATGTATTTTAAATTACAGACATCTAATGAAACAATTCTGACTATTCCAATTACAACCAAGGTACAAAACTTACATAGTAGTGGAATGTTTAATTTAGATGATATTGACAATTTAAGTTGACATTTATTATTCCAAACTAGTACAGTTTGACCTAAACATTAAACATTTAATGATACTTGTTTTGTCAGTAAATCATATCTTCACAAAATCAACCAAAATAGTGAACTTATGTAAATACAGAGCCAGATCTAAAATAAACTTATGTAGGTATTAATATATCTATACATGTACAGTGCTTGTTTAATTTGTATAGGTATCTGATGGAATGATTTCAGCCACAGTGGAGGTAAGAACTGTTATTTCCCACAAATATATCATTAACCAAAATATTGTGATTATCTTGATTAACCTATAAGAAACTATTCTAATTATTCCTGCCATTATAATAATTAGAATAAAATTATAGCTATCTGTGTTCCTAACAAGTCATCCATGAATTGGCTCAGGTTGATAATTATCATTGATGAGAATAGAACATTATCTGTTCATACCACCATTTTTTCAGTAGCTAGAGAAACCCATACATTTAAACTGGAATCATCTTGCTTAAATATTCATAGACCAAAAGTAACCCTACCACCAGCAGTACTACCACAAGTGTTCTAATGAACGGAACTGAGACTCCATTTAACGGATATATAATACATTTTTATGTGATGACTGCTTTAGCTGTTCCTACTATATTTATTTTGTTAAGTACTTATTCTATACTGATGTGTACATGTGGATTATTATAATGATGTTGAAAACTGTATTGCTATTATTATAATGAAATTTCTTTAAAATATTCACACTTGTAAAGAAAATATAGCTAGGATGTAGTTCTGATTTTACAAAGGAACAGACAATTTTATTAAAACATTGCACAATGCAATTGGAAAATAGTCCAATGCTGTTGAAGAATGACAAAATATTGCAAAATGTACTTACCATCTTTTTATTATTATTTTTTCATTCAGATCACAACATAGCATTCCTGACACAGCTAGACCCCTCAAGTTATCTCAAAAGAGGACTTGATGGTTTCACACAGTTGCATATTTGTCCAGTATAGCTACACAGTCCAGTTTGCACTTTGAGCCAAGGGTTTGAAGTAATCTCGCATAGCTAGACACTTTTCGGGTTTCACAGCAGATTTGGTTTTCCCATAATATTTGGTCCGGGCGAGCAAAACCCGCTTAGCATATTCAGTCCTACCTCTCTGCTGATTTGATCCGGGTAATTATTAAATCTCCGTAAATTATACCATCAAAATATTGTTGTTTCACTACAGCAGGTCATCTTTATGCTCCAGATGTTATTTGTGGCACAAAAAGCAACAGCAATAAATAGTCTGCCCAATGAAAATTGTAAGAGAAATATTTCCATTTGTGTGGTTATGGAGTTTTTTGCCTGAAGTATTACACATTAGAAAGATGTTCTAGGACTGTAAATTTATTGTATGGCATGAGAGTATAATGTAGAAAAAAAATTATAAATTTCCCCTGTTTTTATCTTTCAACATCATATCATAAAAATAATGTCTCCAGTTTAATGTTATTTCTTGCATTTCATGATGGCCACAAATCCTTTCTTTTCTTTTTTTTGTGCGAATTTGCAGAAAATTTGAGTCATGCAAGATAACAGTTGGGTTATATTGGTCCACAAAGTAGCTAAGAAATCTCTACTGCAATATGATCGAGACGTCATCAACTTGTATCAATTACCTTTTGAAATGACTACCTGTTCTACATTGTAAAAATTACTGGCTACTGTACATACCAATTACTAATAACCTTTGTGGTGGGACAAAAGTGCGGTTGTATTAGTGTTGAGTCTGATCAACTTACAATTATCTGCTCAAAGCTAAGGTTAGGCTTAAATTACTTCTTAGCTGGTGAAACTATTAAGGTTTATGCAACTTCATAGCTTAGATGAAACAGTAAGAGTGATAGAGTTTACTTTCAAATAGCCAGGGCAGAGAACGGAACAAAAATTGTTAGTTCAATATTGTATAAAATGTATACGAAGCATGTCTAAATTATAAGTTAATGACAAATAGATATTAAAGAAATTAAAGGCACTGGAAGAGAAACTTTAGGAGTTACTTAAGAGACTAAAAAAGACTAGAAATGACTAAAGAGACTAGAATAGATGAAGACAGAAGATACTAAAGATACCAGAATAGACAAAAGAGACTAGAAGGGACTAAAGAGACTAAAGAGACCAGGAGAACTAAAGAGATCAAAGAGACTAGAGACTAGAAGAAACTTTAAGAGACGAGAGGAGGCTAAAGAGACTAGAAGAGACTGTATAGACTAGAAGATACAAAAAGACTGGAAGAGATTTAAGAGACTAAAAGAGACTATAGAGACTCACTATACACAGAAGAGACTAAAGAGACTAGAAGAGAGTACAGAGACTGAAGAGACTAAAGAGACTGAAGAGATTAAAGAGACTAGAAGAGAGTAAAGAGACTAGTTTAAGAGATTATAGAGACTGGGAAAATTAAAAGGAGATTAAAAGAGACTAGACTAAAGAGACTGAAGAGACTAAAGAGAACAGAAGATCTAAACAGACTAAAGAGAGACTAATGAGACTGTAGAGACAGAAGAGACTGAAGAGACTAGAAGAGACTGAAGAGACTAGAAGAGACTAAAGAGACTGTAGAGACTAAAGAGACTAGAAGAAACTAAAGAGACTAAAAGAGACTAGTGGGACTGTAGAGACTAGAAGAGACTAGAAGAGACTAAACTAAAGAGACTAGAAGAGACTAAAAAGACTAGAAGAGACTAAAGAGAGTAGAAGAGACTAGAAGAGACTAAAGAAACTAGAAGAGACTAAAGAGACTGAAGAGACTAGAAGAGACTAACATTAGCTAGTCACAATGCTGCATTTTCATAGAGATAAATAACTATTTGGATCAAACCAGGAAGAAGCTTCACACAGTAGCGCGAAAAGGCTCAGTGAAAAGGATTCCTCGGGGCGTATTATCAAAGATCGTCGAACCTCACTAAACATCTTCTAACATTGTTTACATTTATTGTTTTTGTCAGTTTTGCCATTTTACCAATAATATGTTAAAGTTATATTCTACATTGACTTGTATTTAACTCTGGGCGAAGCTCATATTCTCTACTGCTAAGGTTATATACCAGAACTGGTCCTTCACTTTCAATTATTCTTGCCTGGGAGTTACTCCCCAGACACTTGTGGGCCTGCAGGACAAGCCCACATGAGATAAGAAGATAAAGAGAAGAAGAGAGACTGTATACTGATGCTATGTGTGCTTGTGTTTGTATATTCAATCTGTTGTGTGTATGAAAGAACTTATGTGTGTGCACTTAGTCATTTCTTTCGTTAATTAGTGTTGATGAACTCTGAGTGTTTATGCATATGGTCACGAGTTGTTTGTACGTCATACATTGTCATTGTGGGAGGAGTTGACCCTCTTCTATATAAGTGTTTGTCATGTCTTGTTCAGTTCAGTGTTCAATTACATCAATACGTTGAAGTACCGACAAGTCGGCTAGGCGCTAGCTGCGACGAGAACGTCTAGATTAACATTCTGGTGGCAGCGACTGAGCTGTTACTAAGTGCGTGGCCATCCCAGGAACTGCAGGATTCCGTGGAGGACACTTACAACACTCCCAGGCATTATTTACATTTTGTTATTTAATATACTTAGTATATACAGAAATTAATAATGGAATTACATGAAATTTGTAAAGTCAGCTAACTTTAAAGGGCAAGCACGGTGAAAAAATTTCCCTCCTTTTTTGTGATTTTCTGGTAGTTTTATGTGCAAATATATAACCCAGAAAAAAATTACTATCTAAGAACCCTTCACCTTGGAGATATAACCATTACTATCTCAGATGAGCTGTAATCTGATCTATACTGGCTGCTCTCTTTTGCCTCAGACTCATCAGACATCAGCTAACTAAAACAAGCCCACAGCCATAGGCTTATTATACAAACCAAAGACAGCTATTTCCCTATCTACATCATCACTAAGCCCCCACCCAAACAGGAAGTAATCCTGCTTTCGGTTATACATATCTCCAAGGTGAAGGTTCTTAGATAGTAATTTTTTTCTGGGTTATATAAAACTACCAGAAAATAACAAAAAATAAAGAGGGAAATTTTTTCACTGTGATGCTTGCCCTTTAAAATGTGAACTGTGGCTAGCCATTCAGGTCTTTAGGAAGCAAAACCAACCGACTGACTAAATGGCCATTTGTTTTGAAGCAGCAAAGTTCAGCTCCGAGACTGCAAGAGACTTAAAATACTATAAATTAGTCTCAAACTACTACAGAGTATAAGAAAATGCAAGAGTTGAAAAGACACTATTTAAGAAACCAGGCTATTGTAAGAGATTGTACAGGCCTTAAAAGATAAGAAATTGCTACAAACTATAAATTAGTTAGCTACACTAAGTATAGGTTATTCTTCTTCTAATTATACAGTTACCTTATTCCTAAAAAAAAAACTAAGAATATTCCCTTGGCTGAAAACTAAAGTCTAGGGTGAACCAAATCTGCTGACGCTTTTGGTCCAGGGGGAACCGAATCCGCAAGCATATTTGGTTCCTCTGACTAATACCACTAGAGCGGATTTGATCCGACCGGATCGAAAACTACCCAACCAAATTTCCTGAAGCACCCACATAGCAATTGGTAAAGGGTTTGGCTACACAAGACTAGGTTTGAAGGTGATGTGGATTGAATTAAATGTCTAGTGAACCATTTTGGAAGGGTATGTGAATACACCAGTAATGACAAGATTTTCCAACTCTTAAGTAATTTCTGAGACTCAAGAAAGCAGTGTTCTCAAGATCTCACAGAAGAAATTTGAGCTCATGTTATTATTTTTACTTTTACTCAGTATTACAAAAATAGCCAACAGATTTCATTATTCAAATGGTATGGTTTATATAACACTGTACATACTAAATAAGTGCATAATTACAACAGTACCAAAATGCATAATAGAACATTAATTTGAACATCCTTAATGCAGCCCTGGTCTCCATAGCCAGACCCTTTCTGCTACGTCAGTCTATGCTAGCCAGGTATAGTCAGGCGCAGCCTACCCTAGGTACAAGTTTGCTTATCATGCCAAGCAAACTTTTTTGTAGTGGGAAAACTCACAATTAGAACTCATCAGCAACAAACTAGAATAATAAGATCCATTCTCCTAGTAACAGCAAAGACTAACTTGTAGCCATTATCTCATTTGTGTGTATTAGAGTATGTCTCAGGACATTCGGCCAAAGTCGAGATATAGACTCGTTGATTCTCCCGGAGAAACCCCTCCAGGAATGGCTTCTGTTTTTACTTAGACCAAAACACTTCGAAGTGACCTGACCGCGCTAGCGTAATACCCCCGCATGTGTTTAGGCCACAGCAGGAAAATTTCCTGTTTCTCATCCGCCGCCCTCATACAATTTCACCCCAACATCAACCCAAAAACACAATACAAATTATATGGCATTTTTCGCATTGATTTGTTATTTTTTGACTTAGAAAAACACAAAACCTCACTGATATAGACAAGAAAAGTGTGAAAAACTAATGTTCATGAAATGGTATTTGTAGCATTGGTTTAGACAATAGTTACAGGTTAAATGCTTCTGTAGCAGTTCACTTCTTCCCACCAAAACTAGGGCCTCTGGTTCCTTCCTTCATAACATCCGAAATACTTCGTTAATCACCATATGAACCATAGTGATAGCAGCAAGGAGTATTCTTCAATCTAGGACCAGAGCGCTGAGTGAGAAGTCTATTACCGTGTGAAGTTCAGACTAAAGTTTATAGAGCTGTGTTTTGTAATTTTAGCGCCCGCCCGCATAAATTTTTATTACTTCCTGGATGAGAAACAGGAAATTTCCCTGCTGTATGTGGCCTTAGAGAAAAATCAAGACCACGCCCACATGAGCTTGTTTATGTTGATGTTGCGTTTGGGCGGTTTGGTCGCAACCACACCCGGGGTAGTGTAATCTTTGGAGAGCTGGAGAACTTACTAAAGTAGTGGTTGTCTGCGTGATGTCGGCGAAATTATTGCTTGAGTTGGTTTTTACGGCTCTATGTGTGAGTCTAGTAGTAGGCTTTGAAACTGGTCCTCCAGCTGTACAGTCTACGTGCTTAAATATGGTTCCCAGTAGTCCTGCGCCCCATATATTACAATCAGGCAACGGTTCCTACGATCTTATTGTCAATATTGTCAACACTACTGACGGCTACTTCATGTTCCAGAGTGGAATGGTTGTCACAGGTGAGTATTTTTTTTCTCATAGGATGGAAACTATAACAGAAGGTGTAACTTCTTGGGTTTACCCTAGTCTACGGGCCAGACCCTTTACCTTCTTTTTTATGGGCGGGGGAAGGGAAAGGGTCTGGAGTCACTAGCATCAGCAACTTGTTCGAGCCACCCCGATTTTGGGGTGGCGGTTTTAGCACATTCCTTGGTACATTCGTCATGGGACATCATCACAATGCGTCATTATACAGTTCTTTGTTTTTTCCTTCAAGCATGGGAGACTCTTACCTGATGAGGTTTGTAATGTAAGATCACAGCTACTTGGGGCGCAATCTGGAGGAAAGGGCCCAGAATTATCTTCCAATGCTTCCTTCATTAGATTACGCCAGGCTAACACAACTCCAGAACGAGATCTGATCTCTCTGCAACTAGCCTATGGACATATCTAGACTCTGATGGAAGATCAGAGCCACAACCTAAGCAGAACTCCATAGCTAAGCCGGATCGCGCTGGTCGAGCTGCAAGTTACAGTACTTTCCCGGGAAATATTAAAATGCGCGGGGGAATATGTGACGCAATTTAAAATTTGACACTGTTTCATTAAATTCCTCTGGAACAAGTCGTTGATGCTAGTGACCCCAGACCCTTTCCCTTCCCCCGCCCATAAAAAAGAAGGTAAAGGGTCTGGCCCGCCAGACTAGGTTTACCCAGTGAACGGTAGAAGGCTTGTAGGCTTCAGAGGTTTTCCCAGGGATTGGGCTATGTTTAGAATACACATGTAATTGGTGGTGGCATATGATATATACATATGTCCTATGTGTATCGACTAACGTGGCGTATTTGTAGCTAGACAAGATATAATTATATGTTTGATCATAACCAGGGCTGCATATAAGCGGGAGGCACTTTAACCACCACTTTAGAAAGCTTTCACTTTCCCTAGAAATTCTTTTGTACTAACATTTTGAGTATGCAACAACATACTTTTACATGGTTTTCAAAATTGCAAGGGTCTTTCAGAATTTTACTCTCATTACACCTTCTAAAATCCTATAAAGCTGTTTTTGCCTTTCTTAGATTAATTATGCAGCCCTAGTAGTAGTCTTTAGACAACTCTATAACTTCTAATAAACTCTCCTACTCCCTTGAAATTGCATGATCTCCTAAGTTGACCTTATTTCGAAACCAGATGTGAATTACTAATTAATTTTTTTTTATAAAATAATTGTTCAGTCATAAAATTGTTTGTTTAATATTTATTGCCTCAATACTTAACAGGTACTATTTCCTCCAGTGAATCGGAGCCTATTAGAGGGTATTTAGTTCAAGCAATAAACCCTTCTGGAGCCAGAATTGGTTCATTTGGAGCTTCTACTGGACAGAAACATCTGTTATGTAGCTCAGTTAGCTCAGCCATTTCTGATTCTGTAAGTTATTCATAAAACATGATTCTTGACTGTGTATTGTATCGTCGCATGACAGTTTGGGATGCCTTTTATGAGTTGTAGTTGATATATTTATTTCTTTAGTGTTTGTTTGTGGTCAATTATCAACCACGTTGGAATTTTATGCTTCCTGCATTGCATAGGTGCCATGGCACTTTAGTGCTACTGAACAATAGTATGACATAGGATTCTGTTTGGCAAATATGCAGTGATTATTGGCACATTACTAAGGAACCTGGCTGTGAGACAAATTGGGAGCATTTACCAATTACAGTACTGTTATTGTCAACTCTAGAAGGATGAACATTTTAATTGCCCACAATTTGATTTGTACTGACATGGTTTGTTGAAAAAGCTTATATTAGTGATGTGAATTACCACCAATGACAAGCGAGCCCTAGTTGTATTTCCAGCAACTACAAGATCAAGTACTTTTATTGTAAAGGTAACAGCATATCTGGTAAAGGTTGATACATGAAATCTTTACCAAAGTTCACTGTCCATGAAACACATCTGCTGCATAAAATTGATACTTTTCAATATTGGTCAGAAAATTTTTTATACTTGACTGTTGGAATTCAAATTTTGCACTCAAAATAGAACATGAAACTTGAAATATTTTAAAGCATTCATGTAGCTAGAAAGACATAAACACTATAGTCACTCTATGTCTCTATCTACCTTCTGAGTACATTATATAGCACATAGTACACCTTAACATGTTCAATAATATCATCTGGTCTTTTAATGGGTTTTCTCCTTAGAACTCAGGATTCACGTGTATTTGTATTGTTGGTAGGGCTGCATACAAAACACATATTGTAGAGGGCAATGAGATTGTAAAAGTTGCAACAAGTGAACATATAGGGTTGCACTGATGTGCCGATACAAGCCGATTATTTTTAATTGACACTTTCTGTTGTGTTCAAGAGACCTTTGTAGTGACTAAAAACATCTACACAAGTATCATGCTGCTATTGAAGAATGGAATGAAGTTTAATGCCCCCTGCCCCCACCAATTAATCCTTTGTTGAAATTTTCGCATTACTTTATTCTTTTCTATGCTCCTTACCTTTTTTGTTTCTTCAAATTTCTTGGCTGTCTCATCAGCTTTTTTTTTCATTCTCTTTTAGTTTTGGCAGTCTCTCAGCTTTTCTCTCCTTTTGGGTATAATGCATTTCAATGGCATTTTTGTTCACAACATTCAGTACTAACTAGTGCACATGCCCAATCATAGGTCTCATTCGGCTCTATTTTTGGCTGTTGTTTTGATGAGTTGGCATATAGGTATAGCTAGATACTTACAACACCATTATCCTTGGTTAGATGGGTATATTGCATAGTAAAGATGTGGCACTATCAAAGCATCTGAGGTAACATACAGCAACAAAATGAAGCATGTGTCTGATTTCCAGGAGTCATGTTTATGCTGTTCATGTTGGTGTAATAGCAGTCATACCACAGTGATTGGCACTTAAAACAACAAATAAGTGAGAAAGCATGTTTGGTGACTAAAGTATGTCACAGTTTAAGGTTTTAAGTATTTAATTATTCAATCCTATATGCCTTTCTTGCTTCTAATGGAATTATCTAGTCTATACTTATTTATTTACTGTTCTCTTTTTGTAAGCAAACTGTGGCTAGTCAAGATCCAGTATAGTTTATTAATTCAATTATTGCTGTATTGACAGACACAGTGGTTCATAGTAAAATGTAATCAAATTGTGGCTTGATGGCATACTGAATAGCTTGAATAATTTAGATGGCCAAGTTCAACAAAGTCACAAATTCTTGGAAAGGGCTTTTTTGTGAGTGTACTGGTATGTATTCCAGTTATTATTGTATTCTGCTATACTAATATTGACCTATAAATGCTTCCTACTTTAGGCTACTCTAGTTCATAGCAAGATAAACTCAGGCAGTGTGTCATTCACATGGACAGCTCCTAGTACTTCAGGCTTAGTGGACTTCAGGTAAACTTCTTCTTTTTTTCCTCTCTTTATTTCTTCCTTTTAGTGTATCTCTCTTTCCCTTCTCCTTTCTGTTTCATTCTCTTTTCTTTCTATGCTGTTTACTGTAGTTCTGTATGTATATGTATTAAAGGACTGTGGGGTGCATATATGTAATGCTTATCAATCAATCTAGTTTCAGTGTCAATAATGACTTGAGTTTACTATCATAGAGATGTAAGTAAGTGACCATAACTACACCACGTGCATCTGCAGAGCATGTAATTTTTAATTGGCAAACGAGTGAAGCGAGCGAGACACTATCTGGGGGTAACTCAATTTAAAATCGTGGATATTTGTTTATATATAAGTTTGGACGTACGTATGTCATTTTTATACTTTGACCCTGATGTTTTTGTGTTACGTGGTTGGTTGACCCCGTCCCAAACCTCACTGAACAGAAACTAAATGGCATAATGAATCCTGTAAACTGCACAACGCACTGGAATACATTGGACTTGATAGATTGATAATGTTAGTTATAAACCAAGAAAGTAAGTGTCAGTGGTAGAAGCTCAACTGCAAACATTTCTGTTAATTATAATTCTTTAGTAATAGTCCAGGGAGGCAATGATTGTTAGTCTAATTTCATTTCTGTATATAAATCACCTATATTGAGTGTTAATTAAGGTAAAGTATACCAAGTTAGAATAGATGATTTAGCATAGCGACTCACATAAAAATTACTAGGTCACCTCACATATATAACATATTCTCATTTTTTTCTCTCATCCTGCAGGTTTACCATTGTGAGAGAACGAACAATGTACTTTGGCCCACTTAGTGCTGCTGTAAGTTAAAATTGTGCAGAAAAATAGCTGGTTGATTTTTGTTATATTATTATTATTATTATTATTATTATTATTATTGCAGTCATCAGATGGAGTTTTAGCGACCACTATGACAGTAAGTTCATTTCTTAAGTTCAGTTACTTTTAGATCTTTTTATATTAAATGTATTAAGTGCACTTATAGATTTTGATTTGCTTGTTTGGTATTTAATTGGAAAAACTTGAACTACTGGCGTGAGCCGCCTATTATCAACCAGTACCAGTTATTGACCATTCCGAGTCCTCTTATTGTTGACTACACATTTTTTTTGACATTTAAGGATAATTCTATTTCTGAGTAACTAGTTTACGTATACTGATGGATAATTCTTTATGTAGCGTAGTTCAAGGATATTTATGGAAACACCACAAAAGCAACTCTGAACTTGTACAATAGATGTTGATATTTTTTTTACTCTTTCCCTACAAAGATAGGAAGAAGTGAAAATGTGGTGTTTGTGACTAGGTACTTAAACAATGCTGTATGGTTAAGGTCAATAGCATCTTTGTCCAAACTATACTAAAAAGGCTACCACAATTTTTTCCTAATGGCTTGATAATACCCTCTAAATTGTCAATAATATGGTTATGATATTAGTTCTTAATCTGTACCAATCATTAGGTATTTTAATAAAACTTGGTTAGTGGTCGAAAATAAAGGTATACAATTTCAACATAAAATCATAATTGGTATCAGTCATTTAATAATAGAATTTGAGTTAGTCCAGTACAAATATCTCTTTTCAGGATGTATCTATTTATGTGAGGAGTTCTGCTACTCAAATAAAAACTCTAACTCTGGGTCAAGTTTGATAGTAATTCCGCCATCATGTAACTTGCAGTGGGCATGAAGATATAGCACGTGTTTGACTTCTGGTCGTTGGCAGTCTCCTCTATCTATATAGCTGGGTTATTATAGCATTGGAACTCTAATTGTTGATATTATATTTTGACTACATTATTTTGCCTCTATTTTAGACAACTACGAATGGTGCTATCACTTACATCAGCAAAGCATCTGCTGTATTGGTATACATCACACTGATATTACTTCAGCTTCTGTAAGACTGGAATAGTTTATTATTAAATGTTTTCAAGTAGTATTGTTCATTTTCCTTCTTATGTTTTATGCATCTTTTTATTATTTATTGGTTCCATAATTTTTTTTAGTAGCAATTTCTTCTACAATGTGAGCTAATTGATTGATAAAAATTATAATAATAATAATAATAACAATAATTGGCGAGCGAGCGTAGCGAGCGAGACACTTACAGGGGTAATACAATTGAAAATCGGGGATGTTTGTTTGTTTATATATATGGACGTACGTATGTCATTTTGTACTTTGACCCTCCGTATTTTTGTGTTCGCTCCGCGTTCGACCCCGTCCCAAACTTCACTAAACAGAATCCTCCGGTTTAGCGACCATTACCCGTATCGCCTTAGAAATCGAATTGTTTACGGCTTTAAATTGTTTTGCGGGTGCAGTTAAAACTCAAAAACTTATGGCAGCTCCATTTCTATTAGAGTTAGTGGCGGTGGTAAGTTAATACGCCATTTGTCACAGTTATAAGCCCTACTCAACAGTATTTACTTAAAAATTCATTGTCCATTAGACTTACCACGAAGGTAAGTCTTGCGTAGGTATGTTCAGTTGTGTGAAAGTATTGTGCGTTACAACTACTATTAAGAATATCACAAAGAAAATTTTAAATAACGTGATTTGATTTTGTTGCTTCTTTTTCAATTCAAACTGTTGCGGGAGCGGTTACTATGACATTGAAAACCCTTTACCGCATACGTAATTTAATAACTCGACTTTATTTTAGTAGCTTGAGTGTTAGTTGTTAAAATCAAATTTAACAATAGTGTAGTTTAAGGCTCGCTCGCCATTTGTGCTCAAGCACACCACTAGTAGTAATGCACAATATCCCCATGAGATTACCATGGATAACTACTTGAGACTCTGTGAAGAATGAGTGCATCATCAAGCAAGGATGTTGAAAGCTGAGTAATGAATTACCAGGACACAACAGAACTTATCATCATAAGATAGCTACAGGGATATTTGAATAATAATAATAAAGTGATTCATAGAATGTATATAATGCATGCAGCAATAAGTGATAGTTAATGCTGTGCCCCCAAATGTTGAATATTATGGTCTGAGTTTGAGGGTGCAGCCCAAGGACAAGGAGCATTAGTATCCATAATATCCACTGCGAACATAGGCAAACTGCTTTATAATACCCACCTACTGACACATTTGAAAATCACTAGATTTTTTTAAATAGGGATTATCACTGTGCCAATGCTTTGATATAAGATAGAATTTACATTTTTAATAAGAAGGAATTATCACTGCCAATGCTTTGATATAAGACAGAATCTATGGCAGCTTATTCTAAAGTTAAAAGCTTAGTATAAGCTAGATGATACTTGACTTTCCTATAAGCTAGCTTATTCTAATAGAATAAGCTAGAGAATAAGATAACTTATAGGAAAGTCAAGTATCATCTAGCATATATACTAAGCTTATAACTTTAGGATAAGCTGCAGTAGATACTCCACCCTAGATATCTTCATAATGTTATCTTTAGGTACATGACCTGTGAGATAACTCAACGTTATCACACAGTGTTATCTCATGGCTGTATTGTGCAAGTCCATTACCAGAGTAGTTATAGCAACCTGGCCTGGCCTGGGTACCAGTTTTCAGGGTTTTTACAGCTATCTTTGCTCTAGTGGAGCCTAACCAGCCAGATTAAAGCAGCTGTTAATATCAGCTGGGGGTGTGGAGAGCCCATAGTGAGTTTTACACCAATTTTACACCAAAAGTTACCAACCAACAAACTTCAGTGAAGATTCTAGTGTGAAATAAACCACTTATTACACTCTCTCAGAGTGATATGGCTAGATATTTCACTCCCAGGCTTTATTTTCACTCGATTTTGGCTCATGAAAATAAATTAGCCTGCTCTTGAAATATTTCACCATATCACACTCAAGACTCATGTAATAAGTACTATATATCAAAGCATTGGCACAGTGCATGACTAGGTGCTCCCAACATATCCTAAAGCTACAAAAAGATAAATTAAGACTCGTAAATCCCTGCACGCTTAATGGGAGAAAAATATATCAGGTGGGTAATAAGTGGTTTAATTATAATTATTAATGTGTGTAGTTATAGCTTCAAAAAGGATACAGCCACATAGCTGTACAACAAGAATAAGAGGTGAAATCATATTCAAAAAATATATATGCGAACAGTAACTAGCTTCACTATAAAAACACTCCATTTTTCCCAATTCCCCCATTTTACCCAGGATCTTTTGAAGTTCTAGCACAACTAAAACATGTCGACTATATACATTATATTGATCAAGTATTACCTACTTAACTATGTTTATAGCAGCTATCATAACTATGCCCAAATATGTTGCTTATATGCATGTGTTTGTTCCACCACATTGAATAGCTACATTAAGTAAGTTATTCAATATTGTATGAGAGGCAGTCATTTAGTTCCTGTACCTGTTTATCGTGACTGAGGCAATAGTCAGGTGGCTCAGGTATTTGGGACAATATGCGATAGGATTAATGTTTTATTCTAATAATGAGCCTAGTCATTAGCTAATGTTAAATTTCTGCACTCTCTCTCTCTCTATATCTATAATATTGCCAGATTATGCTAGCATTTTTTTTCTGGAATAAATAGACATTTATCAGCATTATGGACTATTTCTAGAATAATAATATAGTCATTTGAGATAAAATTATAAGAGTAATCACATTGCTGGAGGTTCGGTATCCCTTAGTAATCAACTTACAAACTATGCCAGGGCAAGTGTGAAGCAATCACATAATATTTAGTGGCAGCAGTTTCAGTTTTAAGTATGCATAGTACTTAATTAGTTTGGTGAAGCGGTAGAATTGCAGCCAACAGTGAGTGCTTGATGACCTCATTGTTTTCCTAAATTCTCACATTACTGATCAATTGAAATTTGGGCTGCTGAAGCAGAAGATTGTAGTGACTGACATATCCCTGCTGATGCAATGGTGGTTACCAGCCATTGCTGACTGTATCTCATTAGCTATCAGATGTAGTAGTTATCATGCTTTGGTTTTTGTAGTCACACCCAATTCACACCTCAAGTCAGTCGATCATGATCATTATAATAATAGTTGTGTTCTGGATGCATTTTAATACTTTTAGTAAAACTTAGTCAAGGTGTTATAAATGGATCGCTATTAGCGAATACTAAGTTATTACAAAGATATTTCTTCCGCTCCGGACCCATGTAGTGGAAATGGTATACAAATGACCATTTAAATTGATCAAAAAATGTTCCTGTTAATTCAAATATCTTCAGTGGCAGCAGAATGTGTTAGACTATTATTATCGAACAGTTAGCTACTGACACAACATTTTTGACTGGAACATTAGCTATACATTGAATCTTCCATTAGCGCTACAATGGTAGCTCACTCATTTTATGATATCACAACTTGTTACTGCAATAATGCACTATAATTCCACTTGCTTACAATTAGAATAATCTGAGAAATTTATGGAATAATTTGTGATTTTGTTGGATAAAATTTTAAAAAAATCAATTTTGAGCATAAAAATAATATAGTCAGAAATAGCTATACCTTTTTGTTGCTCAGCATCAGATTAGAGTCTCTTGAAGGTAACTTGTTAGAACCTGACCTAGTGATTGTGTTGTCATAAACATAACTTCATGAGAGTACTCGAAGTTGCTATATAAACATTTATCTTTCAAGCTTTCATACTTCAATTTGCAATCCTAGCTTGTTACTCTCCTTTCTCATCATAAAATTTGCTCAAGTCTCATTTGTGTGCGTGTGTGTGTGTGTTGTATGTGTGCATGTAAAGAGATGAGACACCAAGTGTTGTGCTCAGAGTGTTAGAAGAGCTTCAGAGAGCATAGCTAAAGGGCACAGCCAGTGTGGTGGAATCACCACCACATTCTTCATCACAAGGGAACAAACAACAGCACATTTCTTCATTATAACGAACTACAAACATTATGTTGGTTGTTCGATTTCTAGACATCTATTTCTTGTTGTTGTGTTCTCACCAATTCTTCTAGAACTTTCTTTCTGCCTGCACACACCTTCAATTCCAACCAATCAGATTATTTTATTTTCACTTTTCTCTCTCCTATATATTGGTCAGTCTATGGTCAGTTCTGCACTTGTCAATGCTACTCAAGTGTAATCACCAAAGAATTCCGGGAGAAGCTTGAACACTTTCTTGTGAGTCTAGGTGGTATAGTTGTTTGTGGGCACGGGAAGCTTTGAGCGGCTGACTGGATTGACCTTTAGACGGGTTTAGTCTGACTTGCAGGATCCTAGTGGCAGAGAACTGAGGCTGTCTCTTTTCCCGCAATTGACGACATCTGGTGGCAGCGGTGCTCCACTTGGTGCTTCATCTGGAGTTACGAGACGAGCCCACTTCATTGAATTGAACTGTCTATTGAATCTTTATTCTTTATTTGTCTCACCTTGTTGTTGTTTTACTTGTACTCATTTTATCATTTTCTTTAGACTTCGTGAGAAGAGTGGAAGTTGGACCTTCAGTCATTCAAGCAAAGTTCATCTGTTAAAGATAAGTTTTATAATCATTTTATTTATTTCAATATTGCATTATTAGCTTTGTGAATTCACACTGTTGTAAACTAAGCTTACTGGTTAAGTGTTAAACCTCTATAATCACTTTAGTTTCACTTCTTTATATATATATATATATATATATATATATATATATATATATAATATATAATATAATTGTCACACTTCATCAATCATTATGGATTCACAGGAAGATGATTACACAGGCTTTGTTGGCATGGAACAGAGAGCTCTGAGACCATCAACTGTCAGCCAGAGGAAAACAGAACAGAAGTCTAAGTGTCCTCAGGACAGTCCCTCTGCTCGACCTATGCATGACACTGGAGATCGCAGATACCTGGAAGAATGCATCAATGAAAACAGTCATCAAGTTCATGATAGAGTTTTCAATTCAGTCTCACCTTCTGATGCCATTGAGAATACGGACAGAGGAGCAGAACAGCAGGATGTTGAATTTGGACACTCTAGAGATCCTTCTCATGTGAGACTTCGTGAATCTTCAGAAGAAGATCGTCACAGGCCACCTACTGTGGAAGAGTCCATGATGAAAGTCTTTAGCCTTCTGGTCACACGACTTGAGAACTCAGAAGCTCGATATAAAGCTGACAAAGCCCATTCCTCAAGTGAAGCTGCGAACAAGAGCAAGGAATCAGCCAAACGTCACAAAGAGGATAAGACTGATCGTGATATTCGCCCCATTACCTGGATGGCCTATCCTGAAGATCTGTTTTCAGCATTAACAAGGTTTAAAAGGTTTTTGACTGGAGTGGATAGATATCAGTGGGTCGCAGCTCTTGAGTTCCTTTTCTCTGGTAGGAACCTTGATACCTATTTAGCTAATGTGGATAGCTTTGTGGGTGACTATGTGGGTCTTAAGAGAGTTTTATTGATTTCAGGTGGTTTCTCAATTAACGATTGTATTGATTCCATTTATAACCCTTACCATCAACATGGGGGTATGTCAGCCACTACATGGGTCAAGCAGAATTCATATAAAATCTATACAATCCTCAGGTAAAACAGTGAAAATACAGACATTAATTGTGATAGACTATTGAAACTAGGTGAAAGTCTTGCTAGCTCACTCGTACTTCATCCCCTATCTAGAGAAGGAAGAGCTTTTATATATTTTTTCAAATAATCCCAAAACTCCAAATGAACGCATCCAATTGTATGAAGAATATGTCTCCCTTTAAGTAATCTACTTCAAATTACTTTTATAGTCATGAGCGTCACAACTATAATAGTCAAAATGACCAACCTTCTTCCAACTTGTATAAACAGCACAATTCTAATTACAATACAAATGATTACTCAAATAAGTCAGAACGTAGTGAACGAAGAGTGTAACTTGTTACAACTGTGGAGAAAAATGACATATAGTTCCCCAGTGCACAAAACTCAGACAATATCGATCATATCGGTCAAACACTCAGTCAAACTCTCAGTCAAACTCTCAGTTAAGTTCTGAATCAAACTCGCAATTAAATTCTAACTCCAACCAATCTTCAATTTCTTCTCTTAGTTCTAGTAACAAAGGTAAAAAAGATAATAACGATCAAAAAGTAAACCGAGTTTTGAGTGATTCCGAAGAATCTGCTCCTGCTACTACTAGCATTTCTATGCCAACAAGTTCCAACAGAGTAAACGGCAAACCAAAAGATGTCTCTGTTTTTCTAAAGGGTTCACTCAGTGGTATTGACTGTAACTATGAACTCGATTTAGGAGCTAAGATATCAGTAGTGAGGGAGCAAACTGGTGTGGTGCACTGCAGTAGATGTGTAAGTGTGTGAGTTGGTTCAGGATCAGAGGAGGTCTGGCTGTACATACTTAGAAGGAGAGAAGAAAATCACCAAGTAAAAGAACATTCCTTATGTCACTCAAAACTCGGTTTACTTTTTGATCGTTATTATCTTTTTTTTGGAGTTAGAATTTAATTGAGAGTTTGATTGAGAACTTAACTGATAGTTTGACCGGTATGATCGATATTGTCTGAGTTTTGTGCACTGGGGAACTATAATATGTCCTTTTTCTCCACAGGTAACAAGTTACATCTCTTCGTTCACTACGTTCTGACTTATTTGAGTAATCATTTGTATGGTAAGAATTGTGCTGTTTATACAAGTTGGAAGAAGGTCGGTCAATGATATTCAATGTGTGTGTGGAACACGCTTCACACGGCCTTGTCATGACCTCAATTAACACAGCGCTTACAAGAAAAATACAGAAAATAGTGAAAAACCAGCAAGGTTCTCTGCTGTGGTTTCAGAGTGCCAGTGAGCTCGTCATTTATCTGTGTTCCCACAACCCCTATTGAGTTGGGTCCCTCTCACACCTTCCCACTGATAGAGACTTGACCCTTTGGGGAAGTTTGAAGCAAGAAAGAAAGAAATTTAAATTCATAAAACAGAATTATATTTCATAATTCTAGGAAGCAGCTATTAAGAATGCAGACAAGTAGGGCAGTTACAAGATTTTGCACACACATCACAACATTTGCACTTGTATATTTCTTTGATGTCATTCTCACTGAATTTCAAAAAGTCTTTCAGCACCAGTCTTCGTCTACAATGCTCAGTATAAATAGAATAAGCATTCATTAATTCTGAAGCATGGCTTCCAATTTTTCCTTGATACAAATTAGCTTCAGCATCACTACCATATCACGTCCAGCCCTGCCTGTCTCCTGGATATCTTCTTCTCTGTTTCTTGGAAGGCCCCAGTGTATTATCCTTGTAATGGTTTCACAATTAAGTTTAATCACAGCTTCTCGTTTTTCAGACCTTGAGACATGTGTGTGCAATTCCACCATCCAGAATTCATCTAAATCTGGATAGTCGGTGGCTCTGTAAATGTTTCTTTAATTTTATGTCTTCTTTCTGCATATAAATTACCGCAATCCTGGTAGTTTCTACAGAACAGTACTGTTTTTTAAAACATTGTCCAGTCTTGCATTAGTTCTGCATCCAATAACTGCATCCAATTTTGTTCTGAGAGTTTCCAGGCTAATATGAGTGCTGATTGTGTAAAACTTTCCACTAGCTACAAAGTTTGCTTAGGCATAATAAGCAAACTTGTAGCTAACAGCTAGCATAGTCTCACATAACCAGCCCTTACAAAGCGTAATTACTACATTAGCTAATATGAAAGAGTGTTGTCAGAATTACCGGCCTGCTATCAGCCATCTAATAATTTACTCTCCATGAGATCCAAGAACCACCTAAAGTATGTACAGTGTTATATAAACCATAATAGTTGTACAATGAAATTTATGAAACAAGTTTATATAAAGTGTTACTGTCACACAATTCAATTGTTATAATTACAGCATGGCTGTTGCCAATCATAGCCTTTTATTATGTCCTATGCTATTGTATTAAGCCAAAACTATGCTAGCACACAAGTTCACATAAAGTGTTACTCTGTCACACAATTCAATTGTTATCATGGCTGTTGCCATCATAGCCTTTTATTATGGCACAAAATCAACACAAAATCGTTCCATAGTAATAGTGAAGACTGACTATAGTAGCCACCGTTGTCTCATCGGTGTGTATTAGTAAGTCTCCAGATATTAGGCCAAAGTCCAGATCTAGACTCGTTAACCAGCCTCGTTAACCAGTCTCCACGTAGTCTGGCGTCGCCGACCCCTTACCTTCCTTTTTGATTAATGGGCGCCCATTAATCAAAAAGGAAGGTAAGGGGTCGGCGACGCCAGACTAGTCTCCACGCGGAAAGGGTTAACCCTCTCGTTCCTGAATTGTTTTGACGCGCACGGAAAAATCTAATTTTCTACCGCGGAATAGAGCATTGCCGTTTTATTTTTTTAACTCGATGCTGGCTGGGAAAACCCCATAGCAACCATATATCACTAAATAGACCAAGAGTTTGGGATTCCCCTCATTTTTTGATTGAGAAAATTGAATAATATTTAAGCCATCTACTAATACTTCAAAAAAAAAATTTTTTTCCCCCCCAAAAATCCACTTTTCCCATCAATAAAAAAATAAAATAAAATAGAAATAATATTGTTTGATGCATTATATACCAATATTATATTAGTTCAACAATAAAATATGTTGTTTGTTGTGTGTGGTGCTGATTGTGATCATGTAGGAGACATCTATGAGTGTCCACAAGGAACGTATGCCATCGGACGTCGAGCTCCACTACAAAACAATTTCATATACACAAAAACACAAACAACAAAGATATTTGTAATACAAACAACAAATTATTCATGATCCTATATAATTGCAACTTTATGATGTGTTGTATGCGGTTTTATACAGGATTTTTGTTTGGGGTGGGGCTCCGAGTGTACTTCGCCACACCCATTTTTTTGAACCTACACTACTTTGATGCACATCTTTGCATACGAGTCTATACTTCACACTGATGATCAGTGTTCGGTCCTATGCACTAAATGGCTCAGTTATGATAGGAACATAATGGGATACAATATCAGACTAAAAATAAATGCTTCCTAAATGTTCATTTCTATTCAACTCCCAAAATTCTAGGGGGGAACCCAGCCATGCCTCCCACTGTATGAACCCTGGTATGTATACTCTACACTGTACATGAGAGAAACATGTATTGAGAAAGTGTACTTTGAAAATGAAAAGCAGTACAAGCACACACGTGGAATTCAACTTACCCGGCATGGATGGTGTCACAGACTGAACGATCCCTCCCATAGGATCCGGAACCTCCATACAATACCAAAAAAACACAAGACAACAATGACATTTGTAACATAACAGCTGGCCTCGCTGAATTGAGCCCCCCCTCCCCCGTCATTACTTTTCACTGACATTCTTGTACCATAACCCCCCCTCCCCCCGTCATTACTTTTCACTGACATTCTTGTACCATAACCCCCCCCCTCCCCCCCCCAGCCCTAGCTGGACACCCAAATATCAGTAAGTTGAAAAAATGAAATTCAACTTACCAGGCATGGATGATGTCACAGACCGAAAAAGACCACCGAGTTCGTTCTCTCTCAGGTTGGATCCGGAAACGCCACATACTGTTTGTTCATGGTTGCTCTCTCTCTCTTTCCACAAATGCACGCACACACATACACACACACACACACACAGAAAAAAGAAGCTACAGGTGAATACAGATCATAAAAATAAATGTATATTTTATTATACATAAATTGACTGGTGTACACACCACACACACACACACATGAAATTCAACTTACATGGGCATAGTAGTCACGATCCAAAAAGATCCAGAGTTCTCTCCCAGGTTGTATACGGAAGCGCCACATACTGTTTGTCCACGGATGCTCCCTCTCAAATTCACACACACACATACACACACACTAGAAAAAAAAAGATACAGGTGAATACAGATCATAAAAATAAATGTATAATATAAATTGACTGGTGTACACACACACACATACATGAAATTCAACTTACATGGGCATAGTAGCCCCGATTGGAAAAGACCCCCCCTCCCTCCCCCCCCCCCCCCCCGAGTTCGTTCCCTCCCCGGTTAGATCTGGAAGCGCCAGAATAACATTTCAACTCCACGCACACACATATACATCGAGTGTGAAGCTCCACTACAACACCACAAAAACACAGACAACGACAACGACAATAACAATACATATTACAACTTTTGGGATGTTCAGGGAGGGGGAGGGGGGGGGGGGGAGCAGCCACAAATATCAAAGTCTGTGGTCCTTTACACAAAAGATTATGGAATATCAATGGGTGTGTTGTCATCTTTCTTCCACTCTCCCCCTACCTCATCCACCCGACTCTTGTTCTTCAATTCCCGCCTTCTCCGACCGCGAGGACGTCCAGAACTCGGAGCAGGAGGAGCCACTTCCTCTTCTTCATAACTGGAACCTGCTGCCTATTCGTGTTTCATCATTGGAAGACTCAGGTCCGGTATCCTCTCCTTCATCACTGGAAGACTCTGCTCCTGTCCCCTCATCTGCGTAATCTGGGTCGGTGACTGCATTCACATCTGGTCCTAGTAGTATATGTGGTAAAAACTTTTTTTAATTTTTTTGAAAATTTGAATTTGTTCAAAAAACCACAAGCCACTTTCAAATCTCAAAACTCAATGAAATATATATAATATTATAGCTAAACAGCTTACTCTATCTCAATATAGCTATAAATAAGTCCTTTCCACAACAGAAGCTTGCTATTTTTCAAGAGAAAGACAAGAGAAAGACAAGCTTACCTCGATCATCTTCTTGACTCCCATTTTCAGTATCAGAGTTGACGGGGTCTGGTCCACCAACCCTGATACAGGGCCTCCTATAGCCCTAGATGTCGTCTCCCTTCTCTCCGCTTGATCCCGAGTCGCTAGAGTCAACATCAAGCAAGTCTAAAACTTGCACCGCATTGTAACTTCTAGACGCCATCTTCCAAAAAATGACTTTGAAAAAAAAATTTTTTTGCATAGTTACCGAGGTCACACGACACGCTCACTTTTTTCCTATGATGTAATAAGCATTACCTAAGACTGTACGTAATAGGGAGGTCCCCAGTTGAACTGGCGATTTTATAAAAAATGGAGAAGACAGTAAGTCAAACCGCAAAGTCTTGGTCGGCAAAGAAGCGGTTGTTTCAATGTGTTATGGAAGGCTACTGAGCTCAAGCAATTTTTTGCTGCTTCTACAAAGCTCTGGAGATGACTGGATCCATAAATGAAGCTGCTGTGAAGACGGTAACTTTTTTTAAAATTCGACGGAGAACCGATGTTTTTTTTTTTGCCGAGGAAGAAATAAACGCAACTGCTGTAAGGTACTGTCGAAGCAGTCCTGGCTGGAAGCTATTTTAGATGCTTCTCCAATGCATTGGGCACCTGTGTATGCAATCTGAAGGTTCTAGCTATAAAGTAACTATTTTTAAAAATTCGGAGAAGTCAATCGGTCTTAACCCGCTTTAAAGCGGGATCCGGAACGAAAGGGTTAACGGACTATATAGTGGAGATTCAACGCGGTAAAGCTAACTGGGGGTCCAAAGTCGTGCTGATTTACACAAACCGAGGTCTCCAACTTGGACAAACCCCACCCGGAAATGGTTTCTGTTTTTACCTAGCTAGACAAAAACATTTCATAGGGGGCTCACCAGGGACTAGCAGACTAGACCACTAGCGTCACACACCCCGCATGTGTTCAGAAAATCGCCTATGGACTTGTGTATAAAATCATGCCGTGGCGGGCGATTGCAGCCAGCCACGCTCGGAGTGTAATCTTCGAAGAAACTTACATGTTGTCGATCTGTAGATGGCGGCAAAAATATTGTTCGAGTTGGTTTTTACGGCTCTGTGTGTAAGTTTAGTAGTTGGCTATGAAACTGGTCCTCCAGCTGTAGAGTCTACGTGCTTAAATATGGTTCCTAGTAGCCCTGCGCCCCATATGTTTCAATCTGGCAACGGTTCCTACCGTATAGTATTCAGTGCTGCCAACACTACTGACGGCTATTTCATGTACAAGGGTGGAATGATTTTTTCAGGTGAGTATTTTTTTTTATAGTAACAGATCTATAGCAGAAGGTGTGGCTTCTTGGGTTTACCCACAGTGACAATAGATAACAGTGAACCACATAGAAGGCTTTTCAGCTTCTGAGGTTTACCCAGTAGGGATCGGGCAATGTTAGAGACGGTACAGAAAGAATGTCCAGAGGTGCAGTTTTGTGATACAAAAAATTATGGCTGGGAGATTATTGTCATAATTGCTTAAAATTTGGTATATTTGTTCCACCCTAGATATCTTCACAATGACATTTTTAGGTAGTAACCGTGAAATAACTCATGATATTTCACATTCACTGGTTCACTGTTTTCATGCTGTATTGGCAAGCTCATTACCCAAGTGTATAGCAACTGGCCAAGCTCATCACTTTTTCAGGTTTTTACAGTTATCTTCCTTTGGTGTAGTAGCCTACCCAACTCTCAGGCTTTATTTCACTCACCTCTGGCTCATGAAATATTTCTGCCATATCACACTCTGACTCATGTAATAAGTATTATATATCCTATGTGTATGGACTGACATGGTATATTTGTAGGCATGATAGAATTTTATATTCAGTCATAACCAGGGCTGCATATAGGTGGAAGGCTTTTTAACGACCTCCTTAGAAAAGCTTTTACTTTCCCAAGAAATTCTTTTGTACTAACATTTTGAGTATGCAACATGAAATCAACATATACTTATGCATGGTTTCAAATATCACAAAGATCTTTATCATTACACCTCCTAAAATCCTATTATAGCTATTTTTCCCCTCTTAGATTAGTTTGCAAGTAAGCTCTTCTGCTCTTTGATTACATGATCTCATAAGTTCACCTTTTTTTTTAGTATGAAGCCAGATGTTGCTCACCAAATAAGAAGCAAATTGAAGTTTTAAAAAATTGTTTTAGTTTTTGTTACTTCAATACTTCACAGGTACGATTTACTCCACTGAATGGATACCTATAAAAGGGTTTATAATTCAAGCAATAGACCCTTCTGGAGCCAAAATTGGTTCATTTGGAACTTACAGGAGGCAGAAACATCTGGGATGTAGCACAGTTAGCTCAGCCATTTCTGATTCTGTAAGTTATTCATAGTAACATGATTCTTGACTGTGTATTTATAATCATCTCATGACATTTTGGGATGCTTTTTATGAGTTGTAGTTGATATATGTATTTATAGTTTTTGTGGTCAATTGTCGACCTCATTGGAATTTTATGCTTCCTATATTGCTTAGGTGCCATGGCATTTTAATTATACTGAACAATAGTATGACATATGAGGATACTGTTTGGCAAATATATTATTGGCACATTTAAGGGGTAGTCTAACCTGGCTAGTGAAACAAATTGGGAGCATTTACCAATCACAGTACTTGTTATTGTCAACTCTGGAAGTCTGCACAGGAGTAGTAAACCAACAAAATACCACATTCACTATCTAACAATTGTCATCATGTGCAGGTTCTGGTGGATATCAGGGTAGCCCATCCAATTGAATTGGTAAGCTCTTATCTTATATCTGTGACCTATTCACAATTTCTCTACTTCAGCCAAACAATACCAACTTACTCGATACGTAGACCCAGTCTTCTAGACCATACAATTTCATCACAACCTAAATTGAAACACTTCACCAACTATTCACGAGTTTCGTAGCGCCCTTCCTTTTCTTATTCACAAGAGAGGGATCAAAGTAACTCCACTGACTCTTGAGGTTAGTATTTGTGAAAACTAGTGTGCTCTTGTACACAAATGATAAGCAAACAAACATAGTTAAGTAAATAAATGAATACTTATTTGATCAAAATTAATCTTCTCCTGCTCTATATCCCTAACACAACCAGTAGTTCTAGACAACAAGCTCTACCACAAAAACAAGTCGACTTAAAATTATTTCGTTAACTTCTACGAGAAAACGTTTCAGGAAAAGTGAACAATATTAACTTTCTAAATCACTTGTTCAAATTCCGCTTGCAATTTATACTCAGTTTAATTTTTTTGATTCAACAGACAAACTCTGTGTGAAACTGACTTAAATTTGGTTTGTACTGACATGGTTTGTTGGAAAAGGATATATAATATCTAGTGGTGTGATTTAGCGCAAATGACGAGTGAGCCCTAGCTGTAATTCCAGCAACAACAAGATCAAGTACTTTGCAAGAACAAAATAAAGTACTTTTATTAAAAATGTAAAAACTTATCTGATGAAAGTTGGTACATGAAATCTGTACCGAAGCTTATTGTTCATGAAACAAGAATAACAAAATCAGCTACATTATTAAGATAATTTTAAGTTAATAAAGTGTTAAGTTATATTTAGGAGCATCATTCAGTGATTTTATTTTTAGAACAACAGATGTATAGCCATAACAATTAATTTTAGCTTACAACTTTACAGAATAATAATTCTATTTTCATGAGTAATTGAAGATCTTATTCCTCAAGAATGGCATAATATTTAAGTAATTTTATGGAGGAAGTTACACTAGACATAATCACAAGTTCTGCTGAATTTTTAAAATTATATCTAATGAAGGGTCTTGAATGCCACAGTAATAACAGAATGCACTTATTTGAGGCACCTTCTAGTGTGTTTAAGTGACAATGTATATCAAGCATATAAATAGAGCTCAATTTCCAAACACTGCCTCACCCACTTTCCTTGCCAATAGAATTGATACTTTTATCAATATAAATCAGAAAATAAATTTTTTTATACTTGAAATGACAATTGGAATAACATTTTTTTGCACTCAAAATAGAACATGAAACCATAGAAGTGTTTTAAAGCATTCATATAGCTAGCAAGACATAGACACTGAATTCAGAGAAATTTTAGAATAAAGTTTATGGAGGTCAAATGAACTTTTTTTTAAATTTCAGGGAGGTTTGTCATTTCCATGAAATTGATGAAAAGTTGGGAGGGAATATCTTCATTAAAGTCATAGTAATTGTCAAGGGGGTCAAAACTACTTTGAGAGAGGCAAAATACCCCCCTAAAATTGCCTGATATCTTTGTCTCTACATTCTGAGTACATTATATAGCACATACTATACCCAACTGGCTCTATAGCATTATCTGGTCTTATTATGGGTCTCCTTTGTTCTTTGATCTCAGGATTTACATGTTGGTGCCACCATTTGTATTGTTGGTAGGGCTGCATACAGCACACATATTGTAGAGGGTAATGAGATTATAAATGGTGCAGCAAGTGAACATATAGAGTTGCACTGATATGCTGATACAAGCCCATTATTTTATTGACACATTCTATTGTACTCAATAAGCCTTTGTAGTGATTAAAAACATCTACATAATTGTCATGTTATTATTGAAGAATGGAATGAACTTTAATGCCCCCTGCCCCCACCAATTAATCCTTGGTTGAAATTTTTGCATTACTTTCGTCTTTTCTATGCTCCACACCGTTTTGTTTTCTTCAATTTTCTTGGCTGTCTCATCAGCTTTTTTTTTTCTCTTTTAGTTTTGGCAGTCTCTCAGCTTTTTTCTCCTTTTGGGTATGAATGCATTTTAATGTTTTTCCAGTCTAGTAAGGCATTTGTGTTCACAACATTCAGTACTAACTAGTGCACATACCCAATCATATGTCTCATTTGGCTCTATTTTTGGCTCTTATTTACATGAGTTGGCATTTAGGTATAGCTAGATACCTTACAACTAGTGACGCAGAACCAGACCCATGTAGCGCGGAGGATCTGGGGACATGGCCCCTGCCCAATCAATAAATCCTTGATTGAAACTTTGCATTGTTTTCGTCTTTTCTCTATGCTCTTTTTTGTTTTGTTCAAATTAGTTTTTGTGATCTCCCATCCGTTTCTCATGCATTTTAATAATTTTCCAGTCTAGTAAGGCTTTTTTTTTTTTACAATATTCAGTATAAAATAGTGCACATGCCCAGTCATGGGTCTCTTTCGGCTCTATTTTTGGCTGTTATTTAGGTGACTTGGAATTTAGGTACAGCCAGACACCTTACAACAGTGTTGGATGGGTATATGGCATAGTAATGATGTGGCACTATCAGTGCATCTGAGATAACATACAGTAACAAACTGAAGCATGTGTCTGATTTCTTGGAATCATGTTTATGCAGTTCATGTTGGTGTAATAGCAGTCACATCATAGTGATCGGCACTTAATACAACAAAAAAGTGAGACAACATGTCTAATGACAAAAGTTTAAGGTTATAAGTATTTTACTGTTTAATGCTTCAGGACATCAATCAAAAGAGAATTTATGACACCCATGGTATTTGATGATGGCAATAATAAGAATCAAGGCACGAAGATCTTAAGTTGTTCAATCCTATGTGCCTTTCTTGCTTCTAATGATATTTATTTACTGTTCTCTTATTGTAATCAAACTGTGGCTAGTCAACTTCCAGTATGGCTTATTAATTCAATTATTGCTGCATTGACAAACACAGTGGTTCATTAATGTAATCAAATTGTGGCTTGAATGTTTTGGTCAAGTTCATAAGTAAACAAAGCCAGTTTGCTCAAATTATTAGAAAGGGCTTTTTGTGAGTGTACTATGTATTCCAGTTATTATTGTATTCTGCTATACTAAAATTGACTTTAAATACTTCCTATTTTAGGCTACTCTAGTTCACAGCGAGAAAATCTGGGCCAGTCATGTATCATTCAGATGGACAGCTCCTAGTACTCCAGGCTTAGCGGACTTCAGGTAAACTAAAAAAAATTATCTCTTTATTTCTTCCTCCTATATATCTTTCCTTTCTCCTTTCTGTTTCATTCTCTTTTCTTTTCGGCACAGTGTGAATTGTCACTTAAAGTCACAGCTATATTTTAGTACCTCACTCTATGCTTTCTACTGTAGTTCTGTATGTATATGTATTAAAGGACTGTTGGATGCATGTTGTATTGTATATGTAATGCTGACCAAAGAATCTAGCTTCATTGCCTATGAAGACTGAAGTTTAGTATCAGTGGCATAGGAAAGGGGAGGGGGCTGGAGCCCCCCCCCCCCCCCATAATTTTTGGGCACATCTAAAACTGATTTTTTCAAATGAACACCGGCAAAGTGCACATCACCTCCCCCTGAAGCCCCCCCCCCCCCCCTTACCGAAACACCTTCATACACCACTGAGTATTGTAGAGATGTAAGTGAAAATGACTACACGATATGCATCTGCAGAGCATGAAATTTTTAATATACAATATTAGGTGTGGGTCAAAATGAGTACTATAACATACTTATAATATAGATGATGATTATTGCAGTTGTTTTCTGCTTCTTGGTTCGTTTCAAAGACCAAGGTATTATTATTATTATGCACAGGAACAGTATAACCTAAGTTACTTGTTTGTATTAATTCAACATAAACATTCCAGATGTACTATTGTCAAAGAGGATTATTAAAGTCACTGAGAAATGTCACTGATCAAAGAGGTCCTTGAAGAACTAAAAATATTTGCTGCAAATTAACTGATGTTATCATGCTTTTAACTCCTGGTGGTATACAGCTATACTGCAGAATTTTTTTTTAATAAACTAGAATTCAAAACCACCTTTCAGAGCAGAGATTGACCTGGCTGATACAAGTTCTAAAACGATTATTGCTGAATTTTTCGAAACAGGATCACAGAACCATGCTTTAGTGTTGCTATTTTTGTCACACTATTGTAATAATATTGTAGCTAGTTCTTTAATAATTTATTAATAGCAAATTTGGGGAGGCAGAGAATATGTTATAGCTTGGGGGAACCTTTTGCAATAATATAATTATGTTCCTTTAAAACATACCCCCCTCCCTTGTATATATGAAGCCATGCTAGTTTTACTCACTTTGTCTTGACAAAATGACTAGATGGCATAATGCATACTATAAACCTCACAAACACACTGGAATACAGTTGATTTGATAGATTAATAATATAGTTTGTTTGTTTTTAACCAAGAAAGTAAGTTCCAGTAGTAGAAACTCAACTGCAAATCTTTCTGTTAATTAAATGGTTTTTAGTAATAGTCCATGGAGGCGGTGATTGTTAGTACATTTTCATTCCTGTATATTATAAATCACCTATTTTTAGTGTTGTTTAAATTCTAATTATGGTATACCAAGTAGAATAGATTATTTAGCATAGCTACTCACATATAAAAGTTACTAGGTCACCTCACTTGTATAACATTTTCTCATTTTTTTTCTCTCATCCTGCAGGTTTACCATTGTTACAGATCGAACAACGTACTTTGGCCCACTTAGTGCTGCTGTGAGTTAAAATTGAGCAGAAAAATAGCTAATTAATTTTTATTATTGTTGTTATTATTATTATTGGTGAGCGATCGAAGCGAGCAAGACACTATATAGTGGTGTTAAATTGAGAATCTGGAATATGTATCGAGCAAGCGAAGCGAGCAAGATACTATTAGGGATGGTTAATGCATTAAAATTGGGTATATGTTATATATATTATATGTGTGTGTATGGATGGTACGTATGCCCCTTAAACGCGCGTGCGGGTTCCCTTTCTTTCTCCTAAAAACACGGCTTTTTAGGCTTAACCCCAGTTTATTCTGAAACTACAGCATTAAACAAGCCTTACTTTAAACTTAAGCTCCGAAGTATAAGAAAATTCCGGCGAAAACCCTCGTTTTTTAAGACACAAAAAGTTGCTGAGACCGATTACTATGGCATTGAAGACCCTTTTCCAAACGTAATTTCAAAACTTTGCCGTTTTAGGGGGGATACGGAGTGCATTAATCAGGTAAGAGAGTGATTTTGTATTTGTTTGCTGAAATAAAAAGTTATTATAGTGTTTGCATGAACTAAGCTAAAACATAGTAACAATACTGTAGTTTTATGTTACCTAACTATCAGGCTCGCTCGATATTTGTGCTCAAGCACACCACTAGTTATTTATATGTTTGGACGTACGTGTGTCATTTTTTTACTTTGACCCTCTCTTATTTTTGTGTTAGCTCGTTCGACCCCGTCCCATACTTCACTAAACAGAATCCTCTCAAATTGTTTACCGCTTTGAATTATTTTGCGGCTGCAGTTAAAACTCAAAAACTTACCGGAGTTCCTTTTCTATTCGAGTTAGTAGCGGTGGTAAGTTAATATCTATTTGTCATAGTTATAAGCCCTACATAACAGTATTTACTTGAAAATTTAATGTCCACTAGACCAACCATGAAGCTAAGTCATGAGTAGGCATGTTCAATTGTGTGAAAGTATTGCGCGTTACAACTACTACTTAACTAAATATAAGTTAGACAGAGGCACCGAGGAAACTACCGGATTTAGGAATCCCGAAGGCCCTGAGCTGTAGCATCCCGAGCGAAGCGAGGGTGCTACTAGGGGCCTGAGGATTTCCTTAATCCAGTAGTTTCCTTGGTGCCTCTGTCTAACTGATTTAGTCACTAAAAAAAAGCTAGCTAGGTGATACAGCCTGTTCCACCACTTCTCAGGCCAACTTGATTAATGGAAGACAATATTGACTCATTCCTGGACTTTTTATTTAAACGAGAAAACGTCTGATAGCGAACAAACCTTAGTTACTGGTAAAGTAGACCCAGCTATTCAGCAAGAGCAACTCACGGAACATTCTGTTCACGACTATAACTTGGAGCCTCCAACAAAGCGACAAAAGAGAACATTTGCTCCCAAGAAAAACGAGGAAGAGGTTATGAAGGCCAATTAGTGCTATACCTTCTAAGACCATGGCTGACACAAAATACTGTGTCAATGTATGGCAACAATGGTGTGCACACATTTCTACCGAGTACGGAGAAGAAGTTACACCCCTGAAAGAAATATCTACCCAAGAATTGTCCACCAAATTGTGCCTTTTCGTCTTGAAGTAAGAAAACAAAACGGAGAGGAATTTCCTCCAAATTCACTTCTTTATCTTGTGGCTGGCATACAACGATACATCAGGATTGAAGGGAGACCGTTCATTGACTTTAAGGACAGTCGTCTGTTTATCTCAAATAAATAGGAATATCATCATTAGCTGTTGTAACTTATTTAATCAGTTTTAGCTACTCATCACTTTATTTTAATATCAGTATTAAAAAAATTAAAATATTTCTTTGTTTTATACCTAAAATTTTGAATACAAATGTGTCAGAAATGCCAAGTAGCTATTCCAAACAATAGAGAATGTGGAGTGAGCTAGGGTACTAAATGTCACAAGCTAGGGTTCTAAATGCCACAGGGGAGGATAATAAATGCCAACAGGAAGGACCCCGCCAATGATTTCGGCGAGTTCAAGTGTCTGTTAAAAATCAAGAACCTACCGCGTAATTGAAATTTTTTGGAGCTAGTGACTAAGAAACTTTAAATAATGTGACTTTTTTTTTTTGCTTTTTTTTTCAATTCAAACAGTTGCAGGGAGTGGTTACTATGGCATTGAACCCACTTTACCGTATATGTGTAATTCAAAAGCTCGAATTTTTTTTAAGTAGTTAGAGTGTTAGAAGTTAAAATCAAACGTTTAACAATAGTGTCATAAGCTCACTTGCCATTTGTGCTAGAGCACATCATTAGTTGGCGAGAAAGGGAAACAAGAGAGATGCTATCAGGAGTAACACAATTGAAAATCGGGGTTACTTGTTTTTATTCTACCCTAGATGTCTTCACAATGATATCTTTAGGTACATGAGCAGTAAAATAACTCATGATATTTTGGTGTTGTTATTTCACTGCTGTATTGCCAAGCTCATTACCCTAGTAGTTATAGCAACCAGCCAAGCCACTTTACCTGTTTTTTTTTCAGCTACTTTCCTCTGGTGTGCAGTACTCAACTGGGTTAGAGCAGCTGCTAAAAGATCAGCTGGGAGTGTAGTAGCCCCTACAACAAACTTTACACTGTCCTAGTAGTACTAACTAATGCAGTGAAGATATCTAGTGTGGAATAAACCACTTATTACACTCTTCAGAGTGTGATATGGCTAGATGTTTCACTCTCAGGCTTTATTTTCACTCGCCTCTGGCCCGTGAAAATAAATTAGCCTGCTCATGAAATATTTCACCATATCACACTCTGACTCATGTAATAAGTATCATTGGAGAGTGAACAAAACGACCGAGACACTTACAGCGGTACACAATTGAATCAGGGATGTTTTTTCATTTATATGTTTGGATATATGTATGTCTATGTTTTTTCATTTATATGTTTGGATATATGTATGTCATATTGTATGTGGTGGCTGTGTGGTGTAGTGGTTGTGTCCTGGGCTCAGGGCCCGAGGTCCTGAGTTCAAGCCCAACTCAGGCAATTTTTCTATCTGATTTTCCATCTGCCTCCCACCAGCCCCACCGGTCCACCCACCTTGCTGGGGTGCAAATTCAAGGCCTTTTCTCATGAAACAGCAATGGTCCAGGTGGGACTTCGGATGCTCACACCACTTGCTGTGAGGAAAGGCCTGTTCTCCTGCGAGTTCCTAGCCTGGCTCCAGGAGCTTTGCTTGCACGGCTCACAGTGCCTGCTTAGTGCACAGGCAGCAAGAAAATTTGCAATTTTTGCATATTGTACTTTGACCCTCACATTTTTGTGTTTGCTAGGTGGTCGATCCCGTCCCATATTCCACTAAACTGAATACTTTGATTTATCGATCTTTACCCGTATCATTTAAAGAAATTGAATTGTCATAGTAATACGCCCTACACAACAGTGTTGTTTGCCTGAATATTCATTGTCCAAAACAAAGGCAAGTCTTGTGTTGGTTTGTTCAGTAAACATGTATGTGTGAAAGTGTTTGTGTGTTACAGCTACTGCTTAGCTATAGAATATCACAACTAAACGTTTTAGTAGCAAACAAATATATTAGCTGACTTTACACAACTTTTTCGACTACTACTACAGTAGCTAAGCATATCTTAATGATGAAATGGGTAATGATCACTAAACTAGATGATTCTGTTTAGTGAAGTTTGGGATGGGGTCGAATACTGAACAAACACAAAAATGCAATAGTCAAAGTACAAAAAGACGTACTTACATCCAAACATACTAGTGATGTGCTTTACCACAAATGGCAAGTGAGCGTAAAACAACACTATTGTTAAACGATAGATTTTAACTTCTAACACTCAAGCTACTACAAAAAGTCGAGTTTTTTAATTATGTATATACGATAAAGGGGATTCAATGCCATAGTAACCACTCCCACTTTACACTTAAAAACAAAACAAAACAAAACAAAAACAGAAGGCATTTGTTAGAAGTTGTCGCACAGCCTAACCTATAGAAATTGAATTGTTTACCGCTTAGAAATCTTTTGCGGGTGCAGTTAAAACTGAAAATCTTACCGGAGTTCCATTTTTATTTGAGTTGTTAGTGGTAGTAAGTTAATGCACTATTTGTCATAGTTATTAGCCCTATGCAACAATATTTACTAGAAAAATCATTGGCTGTGGACTAACCACATAGTTAAGTCTTGTGTAGGTATGTCCGGTTGTGTGAAAGTATCATGCATTAGGACTACTAGCTACTTCGCTAAAGAATATCACAAATAAAACATTTAAATTATATGACTAGTGTTGTTGTTTTTTCAATTCAAACAGTTGTGGGGAGTGGTTACTACGGCATTAAATCCCAACTTTTTTTGATCCCATATCAGTCAAGGAAATTAATTGTTTATCCCTTCGTCTTAGGCTGTTTGTGAATGCAACAAGATGCACTTAGGTTTTTAAACTTACTGTTAGACTCAACACTGTGCAGTAAATCTTTAGAACATCTTGTTTTTAATGGTTACTATTGTATTGAGACCCTTTACCAGGTGTAATTAAAGACTCTGCCTGTTTTTAGTAGCTGTGAGTGCTTTTTGTCAAATGGTACTGGTAATTCAGATAGTCAGAATGACATATATAAGAGACTACAGAATATACTAGTACTCGGGAAATTGAGGTAACAATGTAGTTCTTTATTATTGTTAGCTAAAGTATGCAAATGTCACAACAGCCATGTACTTATACTTTTAGAAATGGACTGATAGATTCTTTTGAAGTGTTTCATTTGTGCACAGGCCCGCTCACCCTTAGTGTTCAAGCACATCACTAGTTATTAGATTCTTTTGAAGTGTTTCATTTGTGCACAGGCCCGCTTACCCTTTGTGTTCAAGCACATCACTAGTTATTATTATTATTATTATTATTATTGGTGAGCAAGCAAAGCAAGCGAGACACTCTCAGGGGTAACACAATTGAAATCGGGGATATTTGTTTGTTTATATATATGTATGGACATACGTATGTCATTTTGTACTTTATTTTTGTGCTTGCTTCGTGGTCTACCCCTTCCAATCCCTCCACTTAACTGAATCGTTCGTTTAGCAATCCCGTATCAACTGCAAATCTTTCTGTTAATTAAAAAAAATTTAGTAATAGTCCATAGTTTAGTAGTAATTGTTAGTCCAATTTCATTCCTGTGTTGTTAAAATTCTAATTATGGTATACCACGTAGAATAGATTATTTAGCATAGCTACTCACATAAATATTACTAGGTCACCTCACTTATATAACATTTTCTCATTTTTTCTCTCATCCTGCAGGTTTACCGTTTACAGATCGAGATTGTTTACCCTTTCGTATTGTGTTGTTTCTGAATGACACAAGACACACTTAGGTCGTAAAAACTTACTGTTCAATACTGTGCATTAATTCTTTAGAACTTCTTGGGGTTTTTTCAAGTTGCAAAATGTTATAGCGAATGATTTCTATGGTGTTTAACCCTTTACCAGACGTAATTTTTTTTATAAAATTCGGCTTTTTTAGTGTTTGTTGTCAAAAGCTACAGGTAACTCAGATAGTCAGAATGCGATATTAGAGACTAAATACCATAGTACTCTGGAAATTGAGGTATAGAAGTATTTTTGTAATGTTAGCTAATGTGTGGTCATAATGGCTACGTACTTATACTGTTAGAAATGGACTGATAAATTCTATTGAAGTGTTTCATTTGTGCATAGGCTCGCTCACCCTTTCTGCTCAAGCACATCACTAGTTGTTATGTATTATTATTATTATTATTGCAGTCATCAGATGGACTTTTATCGACCACTATGGCAGTAAGTTCATTTCTTATGCTCAGTTACTCTTTGATCTTATATTATATTAAATTTATTAAGTGCAATTAAAGATTTTGATTTTCTTGTTGGGTATTTAATTGGAAAAGGTTAAACTACTACCGTGAGCCACCTATTATCACTTGGTACCAGTTATTGACCATTCTGAGTCCTCTTATTATTGACTTCATAGTTTTTTTTGACATTCAAGCACTGTAAAAAAAGTGGTGGGAATATCCCACCAAACTTGGTGGGACAGCTTTGTCTCCACAGTCCCACCAAACTTGGTGGCAGAATCACACCAATATTTAAGTGTGAATGTCCCACTTTATAAGGTGGGAGAGTCCCACTATAATTGGTGGGAGAGTCCCACTATAATCAGTGGGAGAGTCCCACTATAATCAGTGTAATTTTCCCACTATAATCAGTGGGAGAGTCCCACTATATTTAGTGTAATTTTCCCACTATATTTAGTGTATTTTCCCCCACTTTATTGTATCAAATTAAATAGATAGAACACGCACACAATAGCATTTAACATAATCATGAAAAAATATGATTTTATCACAGAACACAAGTTTAAATGTTTTTAAGACAAGCTACAAAATGCTTGACTGATGCAGGTAATTTAGATTTCTTGTTCAAAAATAAATACTCCATGAATGCATAAAAATTATTACACCCCTGGGGATAATGTATATTAAAACAAAAAAAGCACTTAACAATAGAAGTGGTATGTTCTCTATGGGAGTGCACTCGCACACGATTCTTTATCCACCACAAGGAAAGCTTGCTCCCCATGCTCCAACACAATAATGTAAGGAGACTTCTGTCTCTTCTTGATAAAGCCGGAAACATCACCCTGCAAAGAAAAAAAATCTTTTGTCAATTATATCAGCTTCAAATTTCCTAAAAATAAAAATAGATTATGCACAAAGCCAAGGCTTTTCACAACCATAAAACCCTGAGGGATGTACCCAACGTAATCCCAACACAATGTTGTAAGCTTAAAACCGTAAACAACAAACTACCTGAGGATAATAATCAAGTTAGAATATTAAGTGTCACTGGCAAATTCTGACTTAATGAAGCACCATAGGTGCGAACCCTCAGTGCCACTATACACTAGCTAGCTATTAAACCATTTCTCAGACCTATCAAGTATAAACAAAGGTGTGCAATGAAAACAGTAGATATAAATGCGTCTTAATAATGGAATCCAACATACTCAAGAGATAGTTTTAACACACAAGTCAAGTGCTTAACTTTTGAGCATAAAGAAAACTACCTTATGCTGCAAGAAATTAATAGCTCACATGATAACATGTGACAAAATGGGTGTTATCCACAAAACTTCGTACCTATACGGAGCTGTAGCTTCGTGTTTTCTCAAAAAGTATCACAACAAAAGGTTTTAAATTGTCCTTCAAATTAAGTGCATACCTAAACAGTTAATTGTAAGTAATCTCCAAAATCAGACAGACAGACAACAGATAACTCTCTCACGCTGAGGGTAAATAAAGGTGGTCTGACAAAGTGTCAGATTGTGCTTATACGAGTAAGGTGACAAGGTTAAACACATATGTTCACCCGGCCAAAAGAATTTTTCTTACATGCATTAAGTAGCTCAGATTTTAACGGTTATGACCTTATTTTAAAATTGATATTTCATGGTGTAATTAGCTTTAGGCTTACCTGGCTAGGGCAAATAATTTTTCTATAGTCTGCTTTGTGTCGACTGTCAGAAATTAGGCTAGTGACCAGAGCCATTGTACTGAGAGAAGTGTTCCAATCTGCATACAGGTACGAATAGTTAAACTCTAATAAAAGTGCACCATCAATAGTTACCATTTAACTGTATCTCAGCTTGAATAACGGCAAGAGAAGGCCGGATTCCACACTCAAGTTCCACTTGCTTGAGGACTTTCGGTACCCAATTCTTTTTCCACTGCTCCACAATAGAGCAGAAATCATGTACGCTTGCATGCAGGTGGCTGTGGCATGCCATCATCATCACTGTCAGGAAAGGCTATAATAATAATAACAATAATAATGAAGCACCAAAGGTGCGAACCCTCAGAGCTACTAGCTACATAGCCAGCTATTACAAAATAACCTCAGACTGAAAGAATAATTTATTATTTACTATTTCAATAGGGCATCAATATAGCTCGAGCAATGAAAACGGTTAATTGTCTGTAATCTCCAAAATCAGAGCGTGACAGACAGACAGAAAGACAAACAGACAGGACAACTACTATATAACCCTCTCGTGCATGCACACTAAGGGTTAATAATAAACAACAGTTTCACCATGTTATCTACACTTACAGTGGGCTCTAATTGGAAGAGCATCTCGGGATGATGACCCGGAGCTGCTCGTTTTCCCAGATTTCTTCCTGTTGCATGCAGGTGGCTGTGGCATGCCATCATCATCACAGTCAGGAAAGGCTATAATAATAATAATAATATAATAGTAATAATAATAACGATTTCACCATGTTATCAACACATAGTGTGCTCTAATTGGAAGGGTATCGCGGGATGAAATAATAAAAACTAAATTTCACCACATGTGACAGTCTACGGGAAAATCGGGCACAACGCGGCAAGCACCAAATTGGACAATTAACAATTTTATGGTTTCTATCAATTTTTAACCAAAATATTTTTAATGCATATATGGAATGATAACCTCTGTCTCTATGTCTGAGGATGGTACAGTGCATGTTCTACAGTACGACTGGGCGGAACACTTCCAGCCATACTTCAAGAGGGGAGCCTTTGATGGCATTACATCATTCCACCACCTGATTTCTCCTCAGGTACACCAGGCAAAGTTGGTTGTGAAGATGCGATGTGATGCTGAGGAGAAGACACTCACCCTCCTCACAAAGAACCACCAAGACTGGAAGCCCCGTCCCGAACAGCTACCCGAAGCGATTGAGCCACCAGGACTGCCACAGGAGAGGCAGAAGTATATGCATGATAAAATCCGGGACTTTGTCCCGGATGCATGTAAAGACATTGTCTGTCCTCCACCTCATACTCAGACACCTCACAACCATGACTCCACACTTTTACCATCGACATCTCCTTCTCCCTCTCCACCATCCTCCCCCACCCAAAATAAGCCGAAAAAGTAGAGCCAACTAATTTTTTATTAAAGTTCTTATTAACTAATCATAATTACGTCATGATACATACAATTGCAACTTACCTGTAGCTACTATGCCAACAGTATCAAGATTCAAGCTAGAATATCCTTGTATAGCAGCAAGAACCCCAATAACAGGCTGATCCCGGGCATTCATTGCCTAGAAAAACACGAAAGAGAAGAAACGGAGAAAAAGGAGTAATAATGCAGAAAGCTATTACGAACTAACACTAGTACGAACAAACACTAGAACAAACAAACACTAGAACGAACAAACACTAGAATGAACAAACACTAGAATGAACAAACACTAGTACGAACATACACTAGAACAAACAAACACTAGAATAAACAAACACTAGAACAAACAAACACTAGAATGAACAAACACTAGAACGAGCAAACACTAGAACGAGCAAACACTAGAACGAACAAACACTAGTACGAACAAACACTAGTACGAATAAACACTAGTACGAACAAACACTAGTACGAACAAACGCTAGTACGAACAAACACTAGTACGAACAAACACTAGTACGAACAAACACTAGTACGAACAAACACTAGTACGAACAAACACTAGTACGAACAAACACTAGTACGAACAAACACTAGTACGAACAAAACTAGTACGAACAAACACTAGTACAAACAAACACTAGTACAAACAAACACTAGAACGAACAAACGCTAGAACGAACAAACACTAGTACGAACAAACACTAGTACGAACAAACACTAGTACGAACAAACACTAGTACGAACAAACACTAGTACGAACAAACACTAGTACGAACAAACACTAGAACGAACAAACACTAGTACGAACAAACACTAGTACGAACAAACACTAGTACGAACAAACACTAGTACGAACAAACACTAGAACGAACAAACTCTAGTACGAACAAACACTAGTACGAACAAACACTAGTACGAACAAACACTAGAACGAACAAACACTAGTACGAACAAACACTAGTACAAACAAACACTAGAACGAACAAACACTAGAACGAACAAACACTAGTACGAACAAACACTAGTACGAACAAACACTAGTACGAACAAACTCTAGTACGAACAAACACTAGTACGAACAAACACTAGTACGAACAAACACTAGTACGAACAAACACTAGTACGAACAAACACTAGTACGAACAAACTCTAGAATGAACAAACACTAGTGCATGTGAGCACACAGTGGTAATACTAGTACGTGTACACAGTGGTATTACTAGTGCGTGTGAGCACACAGTGGTAATAATAGTGTGTGTACACAGTGGTAATATTAGTGTGTGTGTGTGTGCACACAGTCGTAATACTAGTGCGTACACACAGTGGTATTACTAGTATGTGTGTGCACACAGTGGTAATACTAGTGTGTGTACACAGTGGTATTACTAGTATGTGTGTGCACACAGTGGTAATACTAGTGCATGTACACAGTGGTATTACTAGTATGTGTGTGCACACAGTGGTAATACTAGTGTGTGTACACAGTGGTATTACTAGTATGTGTGTGCACACAGTGGTAATACTAGTGCGTGTACACAGTGGTAATACTAGTGCGTGTACACAGTGGTATTACTAGTATGTGTGTGTACACAGTGGTATTACTAGTACGTGTGTGCACACAGTGGTAATACTAGTGAGTGTATACAGTGGTAATACTAGTGCGTGTACACAGTGGTAATACTAGTGTGTGTACACAGTGGTATTACTAGTGCGTGCACACAGTGGTAATACTAGTGCGTGTACACAGTGGTCTTACTAGTATGTGTGTGCACACAGTGGTAATACTAGTGCGTGTTCACAGTGGTATTACTAGTATGTGTGTGCACACAGTGGTAATACTAGTGTGTGTACACAGTGGTATTACTAGAATGTGTGTGCACACAGTGGTAATACTAGTGCGTGTATACAGTGATATTACCAGTATGTGTGTGTACACAGTGGTATTACTAGTGCGTGCACACAGTGGTATTACTAGTGTGTGTGCGCACAGTGGTAATACTAGTACGTGTACACAGTGGTAATACTAGTGCGTGTACACAGTGGTATTACTAGTATGTGTGTGCACACAGTGGTAATACTAGTGCGTGTACACAGTGGTATTACTAGTATGTGTGTGCACACAGTGGTAATACTAGTGCGTGTACACAGTGGTAATACTAGTGCGTGTACACAGTGGTATTACTAGTATGTGTGTGCACACAGTGGTAATACTAGTGCGTATACACAGTGGTAATACTAGTGAGTGTATACAGTGGTAATACTAGTGCGTGTACACAGTGGTAATACTAGTGTGTGTACACAGTGGTATTACTAGTGCGTGCACACAGTGGTATTACTAGTGCGTGTGCGCACAGTGGTAATACTAGTGTGTGTATACAGTGATATTACTAGTATGTGTGTGTACACAGTGGTATTACTAGTGCGTGTGCGCACAGTGGTAATACTAGTACGTGTACACAGTGGTATTACTAGTACGTGTGTGCACACAGTGGTAATACTAGTGCGTGTACACAGTGGTAATACTAGTACGTGTGTGCACACAGTGGTAATACTAGTGCGTGTATACAGTGATATTACTAGTATGTGTGTGCACACAGTGGTAATACTAGTGCGTGTACACAGTGGTATTACTAGTACGTGTGTGCACACAGTGGTAATACTAGTGTGTGTATACAGTGATATTACTAGTATGTGTGTGTACACAGTGGTATTACTAGTGCGTGCACAGTGTACTAGTACGTGTGCACACAGTGGTAATACTAGTGTGTGTACACAGTGGTATTACTAGTATGTGTGTGCACACAGTGGTAATACTAGTGCGTATACACAGTGGTAATACTAGTGCGTGTACACAGTGGCATTACTAGTACGTGTGTGCACACAGTGGTAATACTAGTGAGTGTACACAGTGGTATTACTAGTGCGTGTGAGCACACAGTGGTAATACTAGTGCGTGTACACAGTGGTAATACTAGTACGTGTACACAGTGGTATTACTAGTATGTATGTGCACACAGTGGTAATACTAGTGCATGTATACAGTGATATTACTAGTATGTGTGTGCACACAGTGGTAATACTAGTGCGTGTACACAGTGGTATTACTAGTGCGTGGGAGCACACAGTGGTAATACTAGTGCGTGTACACAGTGGTAATACTAGTGCGTGTACACAGTGGTATTACTAGTATGTGTGTGCACACAGTGGTAATACTAGTGCGTGTATACAGTGATATTACTAGTATGTGTGTGCTCACAGTGTTAAAACTAGTGTGTGTACACAGTGGTAAAACTAGTGCGTGTACACAGTGGTAATACTAGTGCGTGTACACAGCAGTATTACTAGTGTGTGTGTGTGCACACAGTGGTAATACTAGTGCGTGTACAGTGGTATTGCTAGTGCGTGTGTTCACGCACTAGAAATACCAGTTTGTGCGTGCACACACTAGAATACCAGAACGCACTAGAATACCAGAACGCACTAGAATACCAGTACGTGCATGAACGCACTAGAAATACAAGTTTGTGCATGCACAGATTAGAAATAATAGTATGTGCGTGCATGCACTAGAAATACTTGTAAGTGCATAGGTATACAAACTTTAATGAACACTTAAAATTACTGCTTGGATTAACAACAGACTTACTTACCTTTATCTTTCCTTTATAATTCCTACTTCCATGGTACCTCACTAGATAAGCAGGTAGCAGCAGCACCAATATTCTCAAAGCTAAAAGAAAAGAAATAAAAATACAGCGAAAATGGCTACCAGCAACAACCCCGAAATAAGGAAAGACTTCCTACCCTTTCTAAAAGCTGTTTCCGTAACAAGATAGCCTACATAGAACTACAGACAGGCTCACTCACCTTTGCACAGTAGACAAGAAGACTAAGAGAAGACAGTAGTAGAGCTTTCGTTGTGCTCGGCGGATTACGCGTGGTGTAATAAGCAATAGTATACGGATTGCGGTTGAATACGGAATTAACGCGGGCACGCCCTTTTCTGTGTATTATCTCGGAAACGGTTCGCGCAGTGGCTCTAAAACTTGGAGGAGTTCAAAAACAACAACAATAATAAGTGCTTCACCGCAAAAGTTATCCACACTTACAGTGAGTTATAATTGGAGTACTCCCTGATGGCTGAATATCACAAGTACTGGCTGGGGACAGGTCTGCTGAAAGACAGCTAACAATACTCATATACAATTAGCCATACTGGCGCAGATCTGAGCACCTACCAGAATTCTAATTGCTGTACAGTATATAGCTATACAATTAATATTTGAACCATTTTCATGATTATTCACCATACTTGCATCAAGTGGGACACTCCCACAATGTTATGGTGGGATTGTCCCACCAACTTCATAATGGTGTGACATCACACTGATGTCAAGTGGGACAATCCCACCATAGAGTGGGAGTGTCCCACCACCAGCATCATGGTGTGACATCACACCTAAGGTGGGAAACATGTTTGGTGGGATATGGCCACCACTTTTTTTACAGTGAGGATAATTCGTTATTAAGTAGCATAATTCAGGGATATTTATGTAAACACACCACAATAATAACATTGAACTTGTGGAAGCCTCATCGATTAATTTAGTTAGTATTGGAACTCTAATTGTTGATATTATATTTTGACTACATTATTTTTGCCTCCATTTTAGACAACTACTAATGGTGCTGTCACTTACACCAGCAAAGCATCTGCTGTATTGGTATGCATCACACTGACATTGCTTCAGCTTCTGTAAGACTGGGATAGTTTGTGATTATACTATTTCGAGTAATGTAGTTTATTTTACTTCATGTTTTATGCATTTTTTTATTTTTATTTTTTTTCTTCCATGATTTGTTCTTGTGTAGCCATTTCTTTTAAAATATGAGCTAGTTGATCAATCATAATAATAATAATAATAATAATAATAATAATAATAATAATAATAATAATAACGATAACAATAATAGTAATAATAATAATAATAACGATAACAATAATAGTAATAATAATAGTAATAATAATAATAATAATAATAATAGTAATGCACAATAGCCCTATGAGATTAGCATGGATAGCTACTTAAGACTCACCATGGCACGTGAAGAATGAGTGCATCATCAAATAAGGAGGTTTGAAGGCTGAGTAAATAAGTACTGGGACGTATAACAGAACTTTTCATCATAAGATACAGGTTGATTAGAATATATGGTGATTAATAGTGTATAAAGCATGCAATAAGGATAGTTAATTCTGTGCCCCCGAATATTATGGTCTGATGAGTCAGATGGCGCAGCCCGAGGACTAGGAGCTTTAGTGTCCATAATGTGCAAGGCCAGCAATAACTGCTTTATTACCCACCTACTACACGTTGGAAAACAGCTGCATTAAAAAAAAAAAAAAGGGAATTATGCTCATAATCCTGCAAACATATCCTCAAACTACAAAAAGATAAAATTGACTCATAAATCCCTTCAACAAGTATATTATATATTGGATTGAGTGAGAGTATTTAAAGAGTGTAGAAATTTTAACATTAAAGCTCACTATTAGAATAAATAATATTCACATATTGACCAAAATTCCTAGCCCACCTGATATTGTGTAAGTCAAAACACAGGAACTAAATGACTGCCTCCCATACAATAATAACTAATTATTGTAGCTATTCAATGTGGTGGAACAAACACATGCATATAAGCAGTCAACATATTTGGGCATAGTTTTCATAACTAATAAATAGCAATAGCTAAATATTAACACTTGATCAATCAAATGTATAATATAAATATTGAATAAGCTTTAGTCATGCTAGAACTTCAAAGATTTTGGGTAAAATGGGTAAAATTGGGAATTGAAGGAAGTGTTTAGATGTTATAATTATAGCTATATTATTACAGTGCATTAGCTAGCTTGCTATATTGCAACAAGTTAATGCATTATGCATATTTCTCTTGAATCAGTTATACCTCTTGTTCTTCTTGTATAGCTATGTGGCTGTATCCTTTCTGAACTCATTAGAGCCTGGCCTAGTGTGTGTTGCCATAACCATAACTTGATGGGAGTACTCTGAGTAGCCATGTAAACGTTTATCTTTCAAGTTTTCATACTTCAATTGCCATCCTAGCTCCTACTCTCCTCTCTTATCATGAATTTGCTTCAAGTGACAGTATCATCTCTTGTTTGTGTGCATGTGCATGTGTGTGTGCAAAGAGACAAAAGACCAAGTGTTGTGCTCAGAGTGTTAGAAGAGCTTCAGAAAGCAGTAAGGAGAAAGCCAGCAGTGAGGAAGTAAACTGGTGTGGTGCACTGCAGTAGATGTGTAAGTGTGCGAGTTGGTTCAGGATCAGAGGAGGTCTGGCTGTACATACTTAGAAGGAGAGAAGAAAATCACCAAGTAAAAGAACATTCCTTTAGTGTGTACCAGCAGTTGCCAATGTGTGTGCACGGAAGACGCTTCACACGGCCTGGTTACCTCCTTACAAGAAAGTCAGAAAATAGTGGAAAAAAACAACAACTAGTGTTCTGCTGTGCTGTGCAATACAGACTCTTCAAAGAGATTGTTTCGGAGTGCTGGTGGGCTCATACAACCCCCAATTGAGTTGAGGCCCTACTCATACCTTCCACTGACAAAGACATGCGGCAGTTTGAAGCAAGAAAGACAAGTGTGTGGTGTTTGTGTGTATGTGTGTGTAGATTGGCATGTGTTAGAGAGAATTTGCATAGAGCTTTAGAGAATCTAGTATCAGATGAAAATTAAATTTATTATCCCTCAACACACATACATGAGAGGGTTACAGTAGCTACTGCGTTAGTCTTTCAGCCAATCAGTCATTCTGTCCCACAACAAAAAGCGGATCTCGAGGATTGCAGCCTCCAGAAGATTGAAACAAGCATCAAAATGTTGCACTGTGCCAGCATTTTTTTTGACTTATTTTTTTCAGAAAAAGCTAGTTATTTTTAGGCAGTACGATTGTAGCAATTTTTGGTAATGCTCCCTAGTACTCACGTGAGCAAAATAATTTCTTCACTGCCCGTGATAGCTCGTCTCAGCGATTTGCTGGAGTGCTTGGAGTATCCCATTAAAACTTCTGGTGAGATAAGTGTTGCTTGTATGCATATCAACTTGCTCCGGCTTAACCTATTGACTTGCTCAAGCTTTACATATCAACTTGCATGAACTACATATTGGCATGTTCATATCGATACCACTCAAAGTAAATTATTCTTTTTGGTCTTTGTAATAGCAAGCTAGTGTATAGTAACTCTGAGGGTTCGCACCCTTGGTGCCTCATTGTGAATAGCATGTTGTGCCCTACTTCATCTCTAGGTACAATTAAAATTTTAAATTTAAGTGAAACACATGATCACTATGTTGGAGAATGACAATAATAAAAAAATGAAATTAAATGTATCTATTTTGTGACCTTTTCCACGTTTACCTGTAACCAATGAAGTACAATAAACTGTTTAACAAATTTCATAATGTTATTAAGCATTGGAACAAAACTTGATGGGCATCAGTAATTTTTTTTGAAATTTCAGAGGGGTATCTCATTTCCATAAAACTGATGAACAATTTGTCATAAATGTCACCATGAGCATCGTAATAATTTCAGTTGGCTAGGGCTAGTCAATCCCTATATTATGCAATAACTATTAAGTAATGCTAAACTATCATTTAGCTATTAGTTAGCTGTAAAATTTCCTAAAAAGACTTTCACTTTTACATAGTTGGGTTTCAATCAATGAATCATATTGTAATGATAATGAGCTGATTGAACTTTACTGCAATTAATTATTAAGACAATCATTAAGTTGTAATTGTGGGAATTAACTTGTAAAATTTCACTTGTGTTGAGCTTTAATAATACTAATGTATATTAGAACCCGTTGCTATATTGTTACTAGGTGTACTAACTTGGTAAGTGTGCACTATTTTTTGCCTTTAGGTATATAAACTGTGCATACTAACCACCCTTGGGGTATTGCTATTTTTGAGTTTTAGTTTAATAGAATAGGCCTGATAAAGCTGTGTGAGGCCTGGATATGATATGTGAGGGTCTACTACCCTCTCATATCCGACCTATACGGGACCGGCCCTAGTTCGGACAACTCTCTACTGCTTAACTGTTTACCACAGAGCAGAGCAGCCCAGGGTAGAGTTAGATCTGGAGATAACAGCTGGCAGCTACAATGCTAAAGTAAACCTGCCAGGTGTGCTTCAATTGAATTTTAATTGATTTTTAATTTTGGGCCGGAAATTCGCTTGACACCGCCATATTTGTGCGAAAATGCTGATAAACCAAGTTGCTAGTGGAAACTGGGCCTACTTTGGGTAAATGGGTTCTAAAATAGTTAGAGCATGCGCTCAGGTACTGGTGGATTTAGTGCACAAAGCCCTCGGGCCTACGGCCCTTGGGCTTCAGTGCACTAAATCCACCAGTACCTAAGCGCGTATGCTCTAACTATTACGTAATAATAATAATAATTGTACTTACGGATCATGGTAACTTCTGCAATAAAATAAACACAAGTAATCACATAAGAAATAATGATATATCATACTGATGATGCACTAGGCCCTACCAGATTATGCTAGCGTTTTTTTTTCCTGGAATATATAGACATGAAATTGCATAGTGGAATAATTCTAGAATAATAATAAGTATTTAAATGAATAATAAAGGGGAAATGGAAATAATAACTTCATATAATCCGTAATAATTATGAAAGAAAATCAATAGTGTTTTTTTTTTCTTTTTCTTACAGCTACAAGTGTGGTTAGCTATAAGGTAAATCTTCATTACTTGATTAAAGAAGTTCGGTTTATGTTGGCCAGTCTTATATTGTACTTCCAAAATGGGAAACGTTTCAAGTAGTGGGAGTGCTGTCAGCTCAGGCTCAGAGTCACTACGTTATCATGCTAGACAATGTCTCTTCTTGAGCAACTTAGCTATCTTACTGCATCAGAATTGACAAGAAAACATAAACTATTACCAACCGACCTAAAAATTTGAAGGGAAGAGAAGATTCATCCACTTCTGGACGTATTAAAATTCTTTAATTCCTAATCCACATTATTCCCCAAATGAGCATGCTTTCTCCATTCACTGAACCATTTTACGGGGATATTCAAGGTTTTTACTGAAGTATTAGCTAGTTATCCTCTATATTGAGTAATTCAGTATCACAGCAAGAGAGGCTGATACTTTTACTCATGCATTTCATAACGTACCAACTTTATATAGCTACTGCAATCACTATACATTACACATTATATCTAATTGGAACAACAAGAAAATTTGTGGAATTAGCTATATTATATTCTTTTCGCATAATTACACATTTTTTTTAGAATAAGAAGGATAATTAAAAAAAATTCAAGCATAATCTGGCAGGCCCTAGTGTTCATACTGAGTACTTATGCTGGTTTTATTTAGCTTAAAGATTATATAGATAACTTCAAGATTCACTTTAAAGATGATGATGAAATAATAAAATCAAAATATGATCACTTATATAAGTTAGAAAGACCTATTATGATTTAGTAATAGTGCCTTAATATGCTAATATTATTTTTAGTACAATATAACAACTTTTTTAATATATACTTTGTAGACTATGACAAACACTTGCACTTGTCTCCAGAGAGAATTGGTGCAAAAAGATTAGTTTATTGAACATTACTATGAATAAAGCCATGAGGGCTAAAAAGTAGTGCAAATGACAACATGAACTGCCCTAATTATTGAAGTTATTAGATGATTAGGTGATCGACCTTAACATCATACCAATGAGGAGCAATATTTCAGATTTCTAACTAGACTAGAATTTCAATGTAAGTGATGGATTTAAGAGTAAAATTGCTCGCAATCAAACATCTAGAATTTAATTAGCTATATAAGGACATGGTAAGGAAAGAGAAGGGGGTGAGGGCAGGATCAAAGTAATTACAGCAATAAGGATAGGCCCTGCAATACTATAGTCATACTGTCACAAGTTTGACCATTGGTCCACACACAATGTGCACATTAGCAGTGGCTGTCAATTATCAATCAATATTGGACAAAGTGGTAGAATATCTTTCAGTCTGCTGTCCCTCATTCAGACATTAGTGTCTCTATTGTAAAATCTCCTTTGGTGTCACCTGCCTACCACTTTTTAGTGTATTGAGGCAAAACAAAACAAAAATTTACAGCACAAGAAGATCCAGGTCTTGATGTTCCTCTATTGTTTTTCTAAAGCAAGGCCATAATGTGAAGAGGAAGATATGGACAAATGTTCAAATGAAAAATGCTATGAAATCTGTACTTGATTTTATAGCATCATAAATATTTCTGCTGCTGCCAGGGACCACATATTGAGTTCTTGTAATCAGGCTAGAGACAATGTCCAGAAGAGCTCTGCATGAAGGAGTATGTCGCTGTGGTGGGCTTCGTTTACTCTTATTCAGGAGTATAAGCTATCCACAGGGTGTTCAACACAAGCCAAAAGAAGTGTTATCACCTGAATCTCGATCAACTTATTAGTAAACCAGTAACTTTAAGCCGCATATTCCCATAAATGATACTCATCGATAATAAGGCTGGAAATGGTCAACTATACATGCTGGTTGATAATTGGCGGCTTATGCTAAAGGGCAACCACAAAATCAATTATGTTGTAGCAACTCTATTACCAAGGAGTTGCCAAAGACAAAACAAGTGACTGCAGGACTGCCAGTAATATTTTTTACATGAAGTACAATATCAGAAGTCATACTTACTATTAGTAATCTCCATAGAACCTGCAATACGTCATAGCACTGTTAAATTTGCCTGAAGTAAAATAAGAAGCCATTACTTACCCTCAGTAACCTCCATAGAACCAGTACTTCCATAATCTGCAATACGTCACATAGAGTTAATATAAAATTGATCTGAAGTAAAACTGAAAGAAGTCATACTTACCCTTAGTAACCTCCATAGAACCAGTACTTCTAAAATCTGCAATACGTCACAGAGTTAAAATTTGGCTAAAGTAAAATGAAAGAAGTCATGCTTACTATCAGTAATCTTCATAGAACCAGTACTTTGATAATCTGAAATACATCACACATCAAAGAAATGAAGTGAATAAATATGATATTTTAAGCAAATTAAGTATCAATCAGGAGATGATTTCATTAGTGTGCTTCAATCCATTTGGCAAGCATAATGGGCTAGGACAATAGTTCACTATAGCTACAACCCCTATATCAAACTTAGAGCATGTTTGAATCTAAAATAGTAGAACATGAAGTAGGGCAACGTTCACTCGTTGTTTGTTGTTGTTGTTGTTGTTGTTGTTTTGCACACACTGAAGTGAAACATGTGAACGTGGTCAGATTATAATAATAACTGATGTAGTCTTCCTAAACTACACAGTGGCAGTCTGAACTAATGTGAGCCCGTGGACAGCTTGTATGCTCCTTGCGTGAAACAGCAGTATGACCCCTTGCCTTGGGGATGGGAGACTCCACAAGTCAGTGGCAATTATTACCGCTCCCCAGCTCAAATCACATCCACTGAGATAGATCAAGCTCTCAATTGTATGGTTTGAAATGGTGAGGTGGTGGGACTGAAAATTGTGGCTATTAGTAGCTGCTAGATGTCGGGACTAAGATACTTGTGTACATGTGTCTCTGCTTCTTCACATATGACCACTATGGACAGAACTGCTGTATTTGTAGGTCCTTTGTTGACCCTTTGTGTGTGTGAGTATGCATGATGTATGGCCTACATCTACGTCAAGCTGCATGTATGTCCAACCGCATGAGTAGGTGTAATCACTCAAGGAATTTGTGTGCCTGCTGCAGAAGCATGCTGCCATATCTTAGATGTATTTTAAATGGAGTTCACAGACAGCAATGACCTCATGAAATATATGACCATATCATTGATTGAATCATAGACTTTAATAGATTGTTGGCATAGCTAGCATTAATAGCAGAGGTTATTTAGCTTCAAACATTAAGAACAGTTGCGTTATAATTTACTTACGGTTTCTATCTCAAAATTTCTATAAACTCACTTCTAGCAAGAATACTCATAAATTGAGATAATGGTGCATAGTCTATTATTATTTTTATGCTTATCAATGAGTCTTTGTGTGTTACTAGTGATGCCTCCATATGTGGTGTTGGAGATGTATTGTGCCCATAAAGATAAAGATGAGGGATTTATTCTCATCAGTTGTGGACATATGAATCTTACATTCTGTGACAGAAATGGAGACACTGGCCGATGTCTGTAAAGTATTTAGCCTATTATGTTTGAGACCTTGAATTGCCTACATTGATTACAAAGTACTGGTACTGGTACTTGATTCCACTAAGTCAATAACCGGCTCGGAGATAAAGCTGTTAAACTACGATTTTCATAAAGTTCACATTAATAGTATGACTATTGGCACACTTGTTTCATTAAAATTTCAGATCATCTGCAACTGTTCCTGACAGTTCTCCTTTAGCTCTTGATAGCTTAACTAAGCCAAGAATTTCATCTTTCAACCAGGGAAAGATATGTGAGGTTATTTTCTAAATATAATCAATCTATACAATGTATAATTATAATTTCCATTTTATTTCCTAGCATGTGATTTATTTCCATTTTATAAACAAACAATTATAACGTTTATCTAGATAACCAATAAGTTGGTTTGCTACTATGAAAGATTAGATGAGGCCATACGTGTGAATAGGTACTATCCCTTGGCTAGCGTGAAAAGAAGTGGGGTATGACATGTATTATCACTATTACTGCTATTGAGATAAGAAATTAAGTTGCATTTTGGGTACTGCAAAAATTTTGGCATTTGTGCCTGAAGGCGGTGGGAAGGTGCTAAATTTCACAATCTTCATAATGATCCTGCCACATGGCACAAATAGCAGCTGCTCACAGAGTGGTCACAAGAAGCGAGATAAAGATAAATGTGAAGGTTAAGTATAGCTGCAGCAATTTTAACACAAAGAATTAGGTCAGGGAGCCATTTATTAGCAACAGAACCAGCCTTACACTTCTATTTCCTGACGAGAAATATCATCGTGTTCCACACAATGAACGCTATGTGGTTAGAATCAATAGATCTGGAGAGTGATTGTTCATTCAATTCTTTTGTCAATAACATACAAGTTCTTTCTTGTGTGTCTTGGGTTTCCAATGCTGATATTTAATCTGCTTTGAGAAAGGCACATGAGCATGATGTGTAGACAATGCTAATGGTACTGTGAATTCTGATGACATTTAGCATTGTTAAAAATACAGTGATGTCCAACAAATCAATATTGCTAATCCTATGATAAACTTGATTAAGCATAACCACTACATTATGTCAAAAAAAAGGCGTCCATCATCTTTTAAGAGGTGAAATTTTTATTACAGGATAAATCTGCAATGTCCCTATAGCTAAAAACCTTAATTTGGGTGTATTCTAACATTGTATCTACATATCTCCGTGCTTTAATCATCAAAGGCACAATTCTTTCACATACAAGCTGGATTAGTAGCCAACTAAGTGATGCAGAGCCTAAAAAATTTACGTAAATCATAAAATTAAGTTATTATTTTAAAAAATAAAGTTCTGCAACTGAAAATAATAGAAAGTTTAATTAAGTCACGCTGCGTAATTGGCATGAGAGTTAGTTGTACATCAATGTACTCGGGTAACAGGGAAGAAGACAGCTAAATTTCATCTGCTGATAAATGAAGCACCGAAGGTGTGAACCCTCAGTACTATTAAACACTACCTAGCTATTACAATATAATCTCCTTCCAAAAGAACAAGCAATCTGTTAGCTATTTTTAATGAGGTATCAAAATAGCTCGACCAATGGAAACGCTGTCTTTATAAGAGAAGAAGCTAAACTAGCCAGAAATACTCACCTGTATACATTTTCAACGTGAAACTTCACTTCTTTCAACTCCGTTAACTTCCCCGAAGTAACGCTTAGGAGCCTGAGCATAAAGCTAAGGACACTGCTGGCTGCAGAAATTATTTTCTCACGTGATTATGACCGTGACGCTAGGGGGCGCTGCCCATAAAAGCTGGTACCTATGCGGAGTTGAAAGCTTCACTTTTTCTCAACGAATAGCCCAAAATTAAAAAAAGTAGCACAATAAAAGGTCTTCCTGAGTAAGTTCATACCTAAATCAACTGTTAATTGTCAGTAATATCCAAAATCAGAGCGTGACAGACAGACAGACAGACAAACAGACAAACAGACAAACAGACAAACAGACAAGACGACTACTATAAACCTCTCGCGCATGCGTTAAATGAAACATTGTAATTTGGAAAAATGGGTTGATAAACTACAGGATATGTATAATATTAAAAATTAATTATAATTTTGATAAATTTTAACCAATATTGATAGTAGCAATGTTTAAATACCTCATGAGTGTTACATAAATGTAGACCCGCTGTACTTACTAGTGGTGGTCTGTAACGAATCAGTGGTGGTCTGTAACGAATCAGTGGTGGTCTGTAACGAATCAGTGGTGTCATAAGCTACAGGTTAAAAATATAAATTGCAAACTAATTAAATGAAGCACCAAAAGTGCAAACCCTCAGTACTATGTATTAAACACTACCTAGCTATTACAATAACATAATCTCCTTCCAAAAGGATAAGCAATGAGGCATCAATATAGCTCAAGCAATAAAAATGGAGAAATGCTGGTCTTCATAAGAGAAGATGCTAAACAAGCCAGAAACACTCATCAATATACATTTTCACTGCAAAACTTCACTTCTTTCAACTCCGTTAACTTCCCTGAGTAGAAAGCAGACTACACCGCTGGCTGCAAGAAATTATTCGCTCACGTGATTATGACGTGACGCTAGGGGGGCATTACCCATAAAAGCTGGGACCTACGCGAAGTTTTCAGCTTCATGTTTTCTCAACAATTAGCCCAAAATTCACAAAATAGCACGATAAAATGTCCTAAATCTTCGTCCTGAGTAAGTTCATACTTAAATCAGCGGCAGTAATCTCCAAAATCAGAATGTGACAAACAGACAGACAGACAGACAGACAGACAGACAGGACAACTATTATAACCCTCTTGCGCATGCGCACTGAGAGTTAACAAGTGCACTAATATTGATGGGTAGAAATCTGGAATACAAAATGTAGATTAATGAAATTTTAAAGACTTCTTTTTCAGTACAATTATGTGATGTCATTACTGACTACTATACATAGTTGAAATAATTATTGTTTGCTAGATAGTAGTTTTGAATCTAAAACCAACCCCAACAATCATCAAATAATCAAAATTTCTTCAGCTGAGTGAAAAAAAAGGCTGAGAATACAATATTTAGATATATCACCTCTGACAGAGTGTAATAAGTGTTTTATTCTTTCATAGAGGCTCCCAACACACTTTGCTGCTTAGGTCTGGGTAAAAATATCTTTTAGAGAATAAGATAGCTGTAACCCCCCTCCATGGAAATGACTAGCTAGGCTAGTTGCCATAACTACTAGTATTTGAAGGTAATGAGCTTACTCAGTTTGTTGTGAGTATAACACCTTAAGATATCTTGTGAAGATATCTAGCATATATATTTTTTGCTAAGTACGACAGTAATAATGTTATATTATATTACATTAATTGAAGTAAAATAATACTGGTAAACATACCACGTGTGGTAAAGTTGTAAACACTGCTTCTAGAAGTTCCTACAGAGTTTATTGCAGTTACATAATAGTAATACACTGTGTTTATCTCCAAATTTGTCAGCTGAACAAAATTATCCATGACTTCATCACTCGTGAAGTTCAGATCAATTATACCATAGTTTACTACATATGTTTCCGGACCATAAACATTCATTGAAGGACTCCATTTTATAATAGCTGTGTCACTTTGCACAACAGGAGTAATTCCTTGGACTATATTAGGCACAGAAGGGCCTAAACCACAAGAAATAAGGGTAATACAAGTTTAAAACCTCAACTTTGTAAATGAAGTGACCTTCAAATATTTTCATACAGGCATGAGTAAATATTATATTAAACTTACTATAAGCTCTAATTTCTGCCTGGCTTTGAACTATTTCATCGAATACTGAAACTTTGCAGATATAAACATGATTTCCAGCTTCACTTACATCAACAGTCAGCATACTAATTAGTGTTGTAAAGTTGTCGTTAGAATTGGAAATATTTGCTCGAGTTTTGATGCCATTTATAATTTGATACCACACAAACTTAACATTGAGCAAGCTTAGATCTATGTCCACACCAAAATTTGGCCTACATGTTAGTTGTAAGCGATTTAAAGGTGGTGTAGTCAGTAATCTTTCCCACGGCTTGGAAATGTTGATGGAAACATTAAAGGGAACTACATAAATGAAACAAACGAATTACTTCAACATAATATTACTGACAATCTGTCATTATAACTATACTGACAGTATGACAACTATGTATTTAACTCAAGCACCTTAGGTGTTACCGTCAATGCTTCTATGAATTAGTCAATTTGAACTTCATTAAAAAATCATTTGCAAATACCTCTAAATGCAAAATCAACCAAACTCTAATTCCAATTTTTAGTAAGCTTTGCAGATAGATTTTTATAAATATAATTACAGTAGGGGGTAAGTAATTATTTGCTCAAGTGATAGCAACAGAAAAATATACATAAAAAAAACAACCGGTTGTCATGGCTAAAAAATTATAAAACTTGAGACCATAAACTGTCAATGCTCATAAAATTACTGACAATAAAGATATCAAGACCTAATGAGGGTATTAGACTGAGATTCTTTCTGAACATCTTACAATTTATTTAAGCATGCCATTTATTAGTATAATGTAATAGCTTACTATCAAGTGACCACAAATTGGCTCACTTTTTCAGAAAATCGAAACATCTGGCTTATTATAAAAAGAGTCATACAAAAGTTTTGGTGCTTCTTTCTATGCTGAGCAAACAATACCATTACATTGCTAGGGTACTTCAATGTTCTTTCATATTATTTTTAAGAAACATTCAAGTAATTAGCCCTGTATGCTCAGTTAATAAATGCAATAATACTGCACGTCACCTAAATTAGTACTCAATTCAAACTATTTAAAACAATGTATTAAATGTATTGTTTCTTACTTGGCCTTGATCCACGATACAAGTAAATTTTCAGTTGCATTAGTCTACCACCAGAATCAGGTAATTCACATGTGTAATGGCCAGTAGGTATAAAAGTATTTGCTGCACTTTGTAGAATAATTGAGCTAAGCTCTCTAGTTGTGAATATATCTTTATTGGTATTTCTACTCCCAATTTCAGTCTTGTTAGGAAATATCCATCTTCCCTGACCAACACTATCATTACAACACCCCACATATGGAGTGACGCATATTAAATAGTTACTGTGTAGATCTTTTCCAGTAATATTGATTGCAGAAATGTTTGGATAAGAAACAGAATCAAAAAAGAATCCAAGACCTTGGGAATAGATAGGTAATTACATTGAAAATGTTATAATTCACATAATAAAATAACTGACGTTCAGGAATCCCTGTAGACACAAAAATTCGAGATGATTTTGGCCCAAACAGTGAACGACTATTTAGTTCAGTATATGCTGTTACTTCAATAGAATACATTGATCTTGGTACTAGATTAGTGATTCGTATATTATTGCTTCTCAATTGAGGAATAGAATTAATCACTTGCCCCATAACACTATATAAAGTAAAAACATATCCTTTAATCCTTCCATTTCTCTTTGAACAAGGAATTTCATCCCATGCTACAGTTAGACTAATTAGTGTCTTTGAAATAAGTCTTGGCTTGGGAGCAGTAGTTGGAGCTATAGTCACAACATTAGAGAGATGGCTCTATGCACTTCATATTAATGCAATGGGGTCTAAAATAATTGAAACAATTTTCAAACACTATTGCAATTTAGAGTAAATTATACTACTGTGAGTTTAATATTATAGAAATTGTAAACCGTACCTTTCATAAGCACACTACAACTGCTAGCTTGACTTTCACATTTAACTACTATATTATAATTATTATAGACACTAAACTAACACTACAAAATTTATATACAAAGCTGTTGTATTAAAACATAGCAACCAATACTCTGCATCGACAGTGATTCTGCATGTTATATTCATTGGCAATGACTACATAATAATTATATTATAATACTTATTGAATGAATCAGAGTATTTTTGGTCGTTTTTTCCCACCTGATTCCAACTTTTACCAGTACAAAATATTCACAACATTAATTTTTTTTAATTGGTGTGGGAGAAACCTATAATGTGGTGCCAATGGAAGAGGGGCGGTTCCTAAGTGTTGCAGTAAAGGATAAACCAAAAGTTCTATAGGTAGTTCGACATTTCAGTCTTGTTACTTACGTATTATTTTGTAAAAGTTCTAGCTTGAAATTTGATATAGAACTTCATTAGGGTCATATTTTTTTGAAGATAGCTGTTCCATGAAAGCTGAAATTTTTATAGTTTGTCTTACCACAGGCCAACAAAAGGTGCTCCTACAGTCTCTCATAAAAAATGTGATTTTGTGAAGCTTTTTGTACTACTTCACTTTTTGAAAGTTCTGGCTTAGGAAATTGGAATCTAAATAATGAAGTAATTACTGTATTTTTGAAAGATAGCTATTCTCTGAAAGCTGAAATCTTTATGGGGTTATTTTTTGCATGCCCCAATGGAAGGGGGAGAGAAGGAGGGGGTGGGACAATTTCAAATAGAAAGTGTGGCTCACGTTTTGATATTATATTCATATACGTAAATAGTACCAAATTAATGTACTTACGTGGCATCCTATTCTTATAGTTTCAAATGATTTTTTAGTAGTAGCCATCATTTTATTCTTCAATACTTTCCCAGGATAGCATTGGTCAGTAAAAACAGCAACATGCATACTTAATAATTTATCCTAATGGTCAGTGAACTTTACTAATTAATGCTAATATCACCCAGCACATAATATAGGCAGATAGAACATGATATATAGATGACAAATTCTAGTGTTTCATTGAGAATTCAGCTCAACTATTGAACACAATAATGCAAGGACTTATGAACCTATTATCTGATGAAGTTTTTAAGTAGTAGTTCCATAAGAACAAGCACAAAATAACTTTCTGCTATAGCAAGAGTGCAAAGTTTTTAAGGTCTAAAATTATAGATGCATTCTGCTGGAAAAGTTGCTTTTTTTTGGTATTAGGGCTTTGGTAAACCTACAGAGAACTCCTGTGAGAGTGCTCAGTAGTTCTAATTGCATTTTATTATGTTGTTCATAACCATATAATGGTAGATAAATCTATGAATCTGCAAGAATTTATCCACAATAATCAGCATGAATGTGTAGTATTATGTTAAATACATGTATGTATAATTATAATTAATCAATATGTAACAAACATTTACTACCTGCAACTTTGGTGTTTATTGTAGAAATAAGTGATTCAGATAGAGTATTAGTGAATACAATTACTCGGACTTGATACTCAGTATTTGGATCTAGTGAAGTTAATGTGAATTCTCTTGTAGAAGCAGGTATTGAGGATCGAGTAGAAGAACCTGAGGTTCCACATTCCCGATTAAGATACCCACTTCCTATAAGGTAAAACATGATTGCATTATCTGTACAGGGTTGGGCCCAGCGCATATAGATAGTAGTAGCAGTTGATCTAATAGAGAATATTTGAGGTGCTTGTGGATCGATATCTATTTAAAAATTAATGTCATTTATTTCATGTTTAAGATAAATGTCCATGCCACTTATTAGCTATAGCTAGTTTGGTCAGGGCTAGACAATTTAGTATGGGATGTCAAACTGACCCAAAAAGCATGCATTTTGATCTAATTTAAGTCTAATTATCTAATGGATTGGTTACATACCTTTAATTCATTTTTCCTCTTAATTAGATACATAATGTATAATAATAATAAATGAAATAAATTAAGTCAAAATCATGTAGGGAATTTTTTACAAAATGTAATACCAGTAATATAACATTGTGAAAAGTGCGAGTGGCAGATGCTGAACATTTTCTACATGGACATTTATTTTCCTCCAAATGACAGTACAATTGTAGTTGTTTTCATAAATTTCTACATAACATTACAACTTAAAAACATTCAAAAAAAATTTGACTTAATTCAGTGTTACTAACTTGGTGGGGCCTGATTCATGCAACTGATTGATTGGAGGCTCTAGCAAAGGATCGACTCTGCCTTTAGTGACTGAGCAGTAGTTGGATGGATAGGACAATGATAGCAATTGGAGAGAGAGAGAGAGAGAACAATGGTGGTAGGGCGCTTTGACTGTTAGGAACTCTCGATCAGACACCTACTAGTAGTCAGCTAGAATAGTTCAGCTCACTCAAAGTGTTGATCAACATAATTCCAAAGGTCAGGGTGACAATAAATAAGGAGGACCGACATGAAACATCAGTGGTTTTTAGGAGGGAGGGGCTTAATGCAGGAAATAAGTGTAAATGAGAACCCTGTGCCACCTTGATAGTGCCTGCCAAGTGATATCAGGGTTCGTTATAGCTGCAGCTTTCTGCTTCTTCTGAGTGGAGTAGGGGTGGTCTTGGAGGTGGAGCTTGCTGGAATTGGAGAAGGTGCTGCTTCCTGTGCACTGCTCACTGTCTGGGGTGGCCCAGACAAAATAGTAATAAGAATTTGTGGTTAATTAACTTTATAAAACTTATTTTGTAAATGTACTAAGTTGGTAAGGAAATGACGACTCCACACCAGTTTTCAATGTGTTTTAAGGTACCTGCTACTTTCAGTACTACACAAATGCTTTGTTTAAACTGCAACAACCATCTGCCACTGCTGAAAGAACATTTTCAGCACTCAAGAAGACGAAGTAATTATCTCAATCAACTTATGTCTGAAATATCGACATTTAAATCCTTGCTTAATCTTATCCTTGATTATTACAATTTTACCGCATGTGGTACTTGGTGTACTACCTATGTGAAGTAGTAGTCATAAAAGTTTAATTAATCCTTAATCTTACATGCGCACACAAAGAGCTTACAAAACTGTTGAACTTAATTTGTATAGAAACGGAAAAGTGGGAAGAAAGAAATGTAATTTCTAATTTTTTAAAACCATTTTTGTTTTTATGTATAGTATAAAAGTTTAATACCATAGCTGAGTCCTCATAAGAGTGTGGTACTATTTTGGAATACCACAGCAGTGGATAACTGAAATAATTATCTGATTGGTCGTGGCGGTCTATCCTACACTTTACCTGCTAGTCGGTGAGATTCATGGACAACATTATTTAGCAACGGAAAGAGAAGAACAAACTAAAGGTAGAATCATAATGAATGCTTGTATCCAAAAGTTTACTTCTTCGAAACTTGCAGCTACCAAGAATTTGAATAGATGTTACAAAAGTGTATACTACTGCAACAGGCTTAGTTTATTAGTTAACAAAACATTTCCCACTAAAGGCTGAGAGAAGGTACAGCGCCACAAAATTAGAAGCTCTTAGAAAGGCTGAAGCATTGAATTTATACTGTGGTAACTGACCACAGAACATTGTGCTCTCTCATAACACATGAGGATGCATAGCTTTGCTCTCTCTTTGTGCACATATTGATTTTTTAGTTGTTAAAATGCCAATGTGAATGACCTGGGATATTGTGGAGTGAGAAAAAATGAAAATGACCGAAAGAAAGGATGTAAATAGCCAATGAAGGATGAAATTTCTAATTTCCATCCTTTCTGGAGTGACATAATATAGTCCCTTAAAACATAAGACAAGCTTGAGGGAGGAATAATGGAGCCAGTAAGGATATGGCCTGAACAAGCCAAGAATACAAGGACATGTTATGATAATAATTGAGAGAGTTTATCACCTCCAACTGATCGGTTTTTGTGTCCAATAGCTCATACACAGAAAAAAATATTTATCTGTTATATTATTGGTATAAAATTATGTATTTCCTGCAACAATTAAGTATTGGACAGGACGATATTTTGGAGAAAGTCATTCTATTATCTGCAGGAAATTATGAAAAAGTTGAATTTTCGACATCAATAAAAATGCAAAATATCCATTCTGTACAGATGCGTGAGCGCCAAGTCGATTACATAACTGGTTATCCGGTTATATGACAGGATATCCTGTAATATAACAGATAATTACGTAAGTGATTAGACCAGTTATAACAGCTTCAATTTTAGTTTAGTTTAGGTTTTTTAAATGAAAAAACAACAACATTTTTTACATGTAGCTACAAGATACAATACAATTTGTGGCCCATGTGAGTTGCTTTTTTTAATTTTTGGCTGATATTACTGTACATATTTAAAAAATTTAGCATGGATTTTGAACTTGTTCATATCATAGGTATTTTAGTTTCTAAGTATATTCCACCTAAAGAGCAGTAAATGAGGTACATTATGCCCTAATAATAAGCCATTACATCAGGTAAATCTGAAAGTCACTGAAAAAGTGTTTTAACTACTTTAGCAAAAGTGTTCTTATAGTCTAAATCATGGACATCTATCTGCTTAAATTTATTCAAGTTTTTTTTCTGGCCCCCTATTCAACTTGGACAGACTATAGCCACACCCACACCCATCGTCACATCTGATTACATGATGCTCATGAAAACATACAAATTTTGTAAATACTGCTATTGATTAAGTTGTATACCCATTTCTTTTATGTTTAGAATTACGAAATCACAGGATTTAGGATCACGCTCTATATACAGTGGGCAGGTCTTTTCTAGGGGCGTTGTCGGAAGATCATTTTGGTCGTTGTGTAGTATCTTTGAAAGGCACGATGAAGGCTGTAGCTTTACTAATTGCTCTAAATGTAGGCATAGTCATCAGTTTCCCCACTGGCCCTCCAAATGGTATGCCTCTGTGCATGAACTTAATGTAGGCCCCCCCCCCTCCTCTCAGTCCCCATGTCTGCCAGGAAGGTAATGGTACTTTATTATCTATGGGTCCCTGGCCAGACCCTTTCACTGCAAGTTGGGATGATATGTGCACATTATGCGCCCAGTTTTGCCTTTTTGTTTTTGTTTTCTTGACAATTGTTTTGGCTTCTTCCCCCACCCATATACTGTCCTCTAATGTGTTACCTAAGTTTGTCTGTTGGTTTTAATGACAGTCCGCTATCTAGATCACTGCAAACACAAAAACATTGCTTAACTGTTATATTAACCAGAGCATTATTTCAAGATCCAATGAATAAACTTCATTATCATGAAAAGTCACTATTATTGAATGTGTTTATTTTAATCTTGTATAATTTATGACATAAGATGTAATTATATAAGCTGCCCCTCCAACATTCATGTTCCCATGCATAGCTATATGGATGTGTAGTCATGCTGCCCTAAAGATGATGGACATGTCACATGAATCTAATTCCTACTCAACTACGGAATAGCTAAGATGATATCTTACAGTATGATTCCAAGATGTGCAGTGTGGTGTGTGCAGATGTTTGTACTTCCGGTGAGGATTATAGGTGTGTGTTGATAGAACCAAGACTATGGTGGCGCCATGGAGGATCATGAGTTTAGAAATTTTGGTAAGGCCAAAGCAAAAAAACTCTCATGAACAAAAAAAATGGCCTGCTAGTATTACCACCATAGTCTTGCTTAACCAGACACTTTTAATTATTTGGTGAAGGGTTTTCTGTGGCATGTGGAATCATTTCACCAATTCAATAATTTAATGAAGCCGGTTAGATAATTAGTAAACTTATTTCTATATCAAATCCTCATATATTACTGGATAGCTAGAATACTGTTCAGTAATAGATTACTGGATAGCTTGAATACTGTTCAGTTATATAACTGGATATCTAGAATAATGTTCAGTTATATAACTTGATAGCTAGAATACTAACTGGACAGTATAAAAGATGTCCAAGGGGGGATGTATAACTGGACCACCTGTTACATAACAGGTCTCCCGTAACAGGTATCCGGGTTACATAACTGGACAAGTTGGGCATCCAAAGAACATATCTAGTGACACTTGTACTTGGCTACACTTCATTGCTGTAAGGGCATATTGCCAAATGTTCTGTACTAACTTTTATACACTAAGGGTAACTGACACTTAGATTTCCTTCAGTGTAACTGAATTGCGTACTTGCTCCACTCTACAGTTGTTGAAGCTTACACATGTGAAGAGCACAGTAAGTAAAAAAAAACATGAGTGTTTGATAAGTTTGGGAGAAATATACTAGTCACTTTTAAAACAAGGTATTGATAGTTCTCTTTTAGTTTACCTGGTTCTTAATTATATTCATCACCATGTTCCGTTAAATCTATTTTCCTTTTAATGCTGGAAAACTCATTCTCTACCAAACTCCTGGCACACACCAATGCTTAATATGCACAATAATCAGGTATACTATAATTATTTTTAAGCAGGTTCAATAACACTATACACTATAGATGAAATTAATAATTTGCACTCACCAGATTGTGCAGCACATAAAATGCATTGTAATAGAAGTGGAGGAAATATGTATGTCAGAATTCTGTGCACATAATAAAAAAGGTCATTCTTACAAAGATTGTATAGCTAATTATTTAACCCCATAAATAAGCGATATACACATATCACAAAAACAATCTTCATTCTTACCAAAAATAATTTATATATAACCCCCACAACTCTAAACTAATCAACTCTTGTACTGGTCAATTAATAAAATTGCAAAAAATTGCTTAAATATATATACCTATAGAGCATTATACTGTTGAATATACGACCTTTAGCGCTAGCAAAAAGCGTCTCCAGCAGCGCATTGATGTTGATTTGACCACGCCAGACCCTTTACTTAATTTGGAGTGTGGTAACCAGAGACAGTCACGTCCGTTCTAATAGAAAACAACCGAAATACCTGCGAAATAATCTACCCACCCGCTTTTACTAAAAAACAAACAAACAACTACGCCCTCCCCTTAAGCTATACACTGTCCTCAGAATCTCGAGGAACGGAACGAATTCGGTGTAGCCATTTTTAAAAATTGCTCATTATCTCTAACCCACTAGGGGGCCAAGCAAAGTAGATTATATCTTGGAATATCATTTTCGAAACTTCCCTGCAACTTACAATAAAACTTCTAGCTAGTAGGTCTACGCTGTCTTCTCAAATTCCAGTGTCTGCGGGAGTTTATTTTCTTGGACCGTTCTCAAGGTAAAACAAAATTTACCTTCAGCTGTCTCTACATCTTGACAGGAGCCTGCAATGGTAAAATGAAAACCTTTACCAGACTTCATTTTTAAATTTCAGCCATTTGTAGCAGGGTGTTTGTTGTGCAAAGCTACTGGTAATTGAATGGTCATAATGGATTAACTCAAATCAGACAATGCTACAATAACTGAGATATGTAATTCTTTTGTTCTAAATGCTATTATTTTAAAATGTCCATTGAACGCTCGTGGAGGCTCCTTTTTCTCCTAAAATACAGCTTTTTAGGTTTGCTCTCTTTTTTTCTGAAACTACAGGACCAAATAATGCTGTATTAGTATGAGTAATAGCACGGGTAACCGTGCTATTCGGGATTAATAGCAAGTCGAGTGTTATTTCAATTGCTTTAGAGTGCTATTGATCCCTAATAGCACAGGTTATCCGTGCTATCACTCGCTAATAGTAGGCCAGCTTTTTAAAAAGTATCTTGCACATTGTCCCCTACTAGAAACTACTCGAACTGTACGGTTCCAAGGTTAACGCTCTACCCGTGCGCACTTACCCGTACTATTTCACTTAGCTACCGAGGTATTTCACTTAGTTTCCACTTAGTTACTGAGGTATTTGGCGAGCGAGCGTAGCGAGCGAGACACTTACAGGGGTAAAAATGAAAAAATCGGGGATGTTTGTTTATTGGCGAGCGAGCGTAGCGAGCGAGACACTTACAGGGGTAACACAATCGAAAATCGGGGATGTTTATTTATTTATTTATTTGTATATACTAGTGATGTGCTTGAGCACAAATGGCGAGCGAGCCTAAAGACTATACTATTTATGATTTTGACTTCTAACACTGAAGCTACTGAAAATAAGGTCCAGTTTTTAAATTTAGCATACAGGGTAAAGGGATTTCAGTGCCATAGTAACAACTCTCTGCAACTGCTTGAATTGAAGGAAAAAAACAACAACAAAACAATACACGTTATTTAAAAGTTTTCTTTGTGATATTCTTTAGCTAAGTAGTGGTTGTAACACACAATGCTTTGACACAACTTGACATGCACCTACACAGACTTACCTTCGCAGTAGTCTAGTGGACAATGTATTTTCAAGTAAATACTGTTGTGCACGGCTTATAACCATGACAAAGAGCGCATTGACTTACCACCGCCACTAACTCTAATAGAAAAACTGCACCCGCAAAATAATTCAAACGGTAAACAATTCAATTTCTAGGGTGATACGGGTACTGATCGATAAACCAGAGGATTCTGTTTAGTGCAATTTGGAACGGGGTCGACCACATAACTAACACAGAAACGCGATGACATACGTACGTCCATATATATAAATAAATAAACTAGTGGTGTGCTTGAGCACAAATGGCGAGCGAGCCTTAAACTACACTATTGTTATTCAAACTACTAAAATAAAGTCGAGTTGTTAAATTACGCATATACGGTAAAGGTGTTTCAATGCCATAGTAACCACTCCCCTCAACTGTTTGAATTGAAAAAGAAGCAACAAAATCAAGTCACGTTATTTAAAATTTTCTTTGTGATATTCTTAATAGTAGTTGTAACGCACAATACTTTCACACAACTTAACATACCTACGCAAGACTTACCTTCGTGGTTCGTCTAGTGGACAATGAATTGTCAAGTAAATGCTGTTGAGTAGTGCTTATAACTGTGTATTAACTTACCACCGCCACTAACTCGAATAGAAATGGAGCTCCCATAAGTTTTTGAGTTTTAACTGCACCCGCAAAACAATTCAAAGCCGTAAACAATTCAATTTCTAAGGTGATACGGGTAATGGTCGCAAAACCAGAGGATTCTGTTTAGTGAAGTTTGAGACGGGGTCGAACGCCGAGCGAACACAAAAATACGGAGGGTCAAAGTACAAAATGACATACATACGTCCAAACATATATAAATAAATAAATAAATAAACAAACATCCCCGATTTTCGATTGTGTTACCCCTGTAAGTGTCTCGCTCGCTACGCTCGCTCGCCAATTAATTAATCAAACATCCCCGTTTCGATTGGGTCCCATGTACAGTGGTCTCCTCCGCTACGCTCGCTCCCAATTATGTATGGACGTATGTTGTCATTTTGTGTACTTTGACCCTCGCGTTTTTGTGTTAGTTCTGTGGTCGACCCCGTCCCAAATTGCACTAAACAGAATCCTCTGGTTTATCGATCAGTACCCGTATCACCCTAGAAATTGAATTGTTTACCGTTTTGAATTCTTTGCGGGTGCAGTTAAAACTTGAAAACTTAAGGGACTTTCCATTTCTATTCGAGTTAGTGGCGGTGGTAAGTCAATGCACTCTTTGTCATGGTCATAAGCCGTGAGCAACAGTATTTACTTGAAAATACATTGGGTAAGTCTGTGTAGGTGCATAAGTCTGTGTAGGTGCATGTCCAGTTGTGTCAAAGCATTGTGTGTTACAACCACTACTTAGCTAAAGCTATTTAAAAACAGTAGCTTCAGTGTTAGAAGTCAAAATCTTAATAGTATAGTCTTTAGCTCGCTCGCCATTTGTGCTCAAGCACATCACTAGTTTATTTATATAATGGACGTACGTATGTCATTTTGTACTTTGACCCTCCGTATTTTTGTGTTCGCTCGGCGTTCGACCCCGTCCCAAACTTCACTAAACAGAATCCTCCGGTTTAGCGACCATTACCCGTATCACCTTAGAAATTGAATTGTTTACGGCTTTGAATTGTTTTGCGGGTGCAGTTAAAACTCAAAATCTTATGGGAGCTCCATTTCTATTCGAGTTAGTGGCGGTGGTAAGTTAATGCGCTATTTGTCACAGTTATAAGCCCTACTCAACAGTATTTACTTAAAAATGCATTGTCCACTAGACGAACCACGAAGGTAAGTCTTGCGTAGGTATGTTCAGTTGTGTGAAAGTATTGTGCGTTACAACTACTATTAAGAATATCACAAAGAAAATTTTAAATAACGTGATTTGATTTTGTTGCTTCTTTTTCAATTCAAACTGTTGCGGGAGCGGTTACTATGACATTGAAACCCCTTTACCTCATACGTAATTTAAAAACTCGACTTTATTTTAATAGCTTGAGTGTTAGTTGTTAAAATCAAATTTAACAATAGTGTAGTTTAAGGCTCGCTCGCCATTTGTGCTCAAGCACACCACTAGTTAAATTAGTTCAGCGAGCGAGCGAAGCGAGCGAAGCTGACTATCAGTCGTGTCCAATTGAGATATCAGATATATATAATGTATACGTACGTCAAAATATTTCGCCCGCGCTTCTAATTACGTAAGTTGGGTAAAGCGTTCACAGTTCCAGTATTTTTCAATTAACTAGCGCGGAGGATCCTGCTGCACTGCCTTACGCAACGTTTCAACCAAAAAGTTTATAGCTACTCTCTTCTTGAAACAATTGTGAAGTCAAGCTGCGCTTCTTTGCCACTGCTTTCGATGTTTATTCAGGTAATTCTGTTATTGTTACTACACATGGGTTCCACTTCCTTAGTCTGGGATCAGAGACTTTAGATTCTCTGATGCTAACTGAGAATGGAAAGGGTTATACTGTGCACTACAGTTAGATGTAATTTCTGTCCTATTTTTCTGTAAAAAGAGTCTGCTCGCTCGCCATGCATTTGCGCTATTCGAGCGCACCACTAGTTACGCGCTATTTCACTTTCCCCGTGCGATTTCAATTGAACAGCGATTTTTCCCATTCATTTTTGAATGGGCAACTTACGCGCCGTACTATTATTGGCGAGCGAGCGTAGCGAGCGAGACACTTACAGGGGTAACACAATCGAAAATCAGGGATGGCAGTTTATTGGCGATCGAGCGTAGCGAGCGAGACAGTATTAGGGGTTGATAATGCAAAATCGGGTATAATTGGCGAGCGAGCGTAGCGAGCGAGACACTTACAGGGGTAACACAATCGAAAATCGGGGATGTTTATTTATTTATTTATTTGTATGTATGGACGTATGTATGTCATTTTGTACTTTGACCCTCGCGTTTTTGTGTTAGTTATGTGGTCGACCCCGTCCCAAATTGCACTAAACAGAATCCTCTGGTTTATCGATCAGTACCCGTATCACGCTAGAAATTGTTTACCGATTTGAATTCTTTTGCGGGTGCATTTCAAACTTGAAAACTTAAGAGACTTCCATTTCTATTCGAGTTAGTGGCGGTGGTAAGTCAATGCGGTCTTTGTCATGGTTATAAGCCGTGCACAACAGTATTTACTTGAAAATACATTGTCCACTAGACTACCGCTAAGGTAAGTCTGTTTAGGTGCATGTCCAGTTGTGTCAAAACATTGTGTGTTACAACCACTACTTAGCTAAAGAATATCACAAACCAAACGTTAAAATAACGTGTATTATGTTTTGTTGTTGTTTTTTTCCTTCAATTCAAGCAGTTGCAGAGAGTTGTTACTATGGCACTGAAATCCCTTTACCGTGTATGCGAACTTTAAAAACTGGACCTTATTTTCAGTAGCTTCAGTGTTAGAAGTCAAAATCATTCATATAAAAATAGTGTAGTCTTTAGGCTCGCTCGCCATTTGTGCTCAAGCACATCACTAGTTATGTTATTATTATGTGTGTATGTATGGATGGTACGTATGCTCTATAAACGCGCGCGGGGAACGTTTTTCTCCTAAAAACACGGCTATTTAGGCTTGACTCCAGTTTATTCTGAAACTACAGCATTAAGCAAACCTTACTTTATACTTAAGCTCCAAAGTATGAGAAAATTCCTGCTAAAACGCTTGTTTTCAAGACACAAAAAGTTGATTCGACAGGTTACTATGGCATTGAAGACCCTTTTCCAGACTTAATTTCAAAACTTCGCCGTTTTATGGGGGGATACGAGAGTGCCGGTTGTTGGTTGTCAAGAGCCGTTGGTAGTCAGAATGCCGTAGTATTAATGCTATGGAAGCTACTACTTCTCGAGGGAAGCTGAGATAAGTACGCATTCCATATTTGTTAGCTAAATATGCAAAATTAACTCTGGCCTTAGCTAAGAGCTAGTCAACAGTGACTGGGTAAATTCAAATAGTCAGATTGGCTCAAATTTAGTACTACAAAAGTTACAACTGCTCAAGAAAATGAGGTAAAAAAGTAATTTTGAATTTGTGTACTAAAATTGATTATCTTTTGTTTTTGTAGGTGAGCAGCTTGTTGTCAAGAATGGTCAAAGTAACTTCAATTTGATACTACAGAAGTTATCAATACTCAAGAATGATGTAAGTAGTCATTCCATATTTGTTGGCTAAAATTACAAATAATAACACTGGTTTATTTTTTATCGTAGAGAGCTTGTTCAAGAGTTACTGGTGATTGAGATTATCAGAATGGTTGATGTTTGATACTACAAAAGTTACCATTAATAAGGTAAGAGAGTGATTTTGTATTTGTTTGCTGAAATCAAATGTCATAACTGCTATTATAGTGTTTGCATGAAGTAAGCTAAAAATAGTAACATTTTATGTTACCTAACTATCAGGCTCGCTTGCCATTTGTGCTCAAGCACACCACTAGTATTATATTATATGTATGTATGTATGTATGGATTGTACGTATGCCCTTTAAACACGCGCGCGGGGAACGTTTTTTCTTAAAAAAACATGGCTTTTTAGGCTTGACCCCAGTTTATTCTGAAACTACAGCATTAAGCAAGTCTTACTTTATACTTAAGCTCCAAAGTGTGAGAAAATTCATGCGAAAACGCTTGCTTTTCAAGAAACAAAAAGTTGATTCGATCGGTTACTATGACATTGAAGACCCTTTACCAGATTTAAATTCAAAACTTCGCCTTTTTTCCGGCTAAGTGCGGCTTGTTACTAGTTGTCAAGAGCCACCTGTAGTCAGTACTAAGAGAGCTATCATTACTTCTGAAAAGCGTATGTAAGCACATAAAGTATTAATGCTAAGGAAGCTACTACTACTCGAGGGATGCCGAGGTAAGTACGCAATTCCATATTTGTTAGCTTAATATGCAAAATAACTCTGGCCTTTCTGTTTTATAGTTAAGAGCTTGTTGTCAACAGTGACTGGTAAATTCAAATAGTCAGAAGGACTCAAATTTGGTACTACAAAAGTTACCACTGCTCAAGAAAATGAGGTAAGAAAGTAATTTGTATTTGTGTGCTAAAATTGATTGTCTTTTGTTTTTGTAGGTGAGAGCTTGTTGTCAAGAATTCAAGGTAATTCAAATGGTCAAAGTAACTTCAATTTGACTGCAGAAGTTATCAACACTCAAGAATGAGGTAAGTAGTAATTCCATATTTGTTGGCTAAAATTACAAATAATAACACTGGTTTATTTTTTATCGTAGCTGAAAGCTTGTTCAAGAGTTACTGGTGATTGAGATTATCAGAATGGCAGATGTTTGATACTACAAAGTTACCATTAATCAGGTAAGAGAGTGATTGTGTACTTGTTTGCTGAAATAAAAGGTCATAACTGCTATTATAGTGTTTGCATGAACTAAGCTAAAACATAGTAACAATACTTAGTTTTATGTTACCTAACATCAGGCTCGCTCGCCATTTGTGCTCAAGCACACCACTAGTTAATTTATTTGTATATATGTATGGACGTACGTAAGGCATTTTTGTACTTTGACCCTCGCGTTTTTGTGTTAGTTCAATTGTCGACCCCGTCCCAAATTGCACTAAAAAGAATCCTCTGGTTTATCGATCAGTACCCGTATCACCCTAGAAATTGAATTGTTTACCGTTTTGAATTCTTTTGCCGGTGCAGTTAAAACTTGACAACTTAAGGGACTTCCATTTCTATTCGAGCTAGTGGCAGTGGTAAGTCAATGCGCTCTTTGTCATGGTTATAAGCCGTGCGCACAGTATTTACCTGAAAATACATTGTCCACTAGACTACTGCGAAGGTAAGTCTGTGTAGGTGCATGTCCAGCTGTGTCAAAGCATTGTGTGTTACAACCACTACTTAGCTAAAGAATATCACAAAGAAAACTTTTAAATAACGTGTATTGTTTTGTTGTTGTTGTTTTTCCTTCAATTCAAGCAGTTGCAGAGAGTTGTTACTATGGCACTGAAATCCCTTTACCCTGTATGCTAAATTTAAAAACTTGACTTTATTTTCAGTAGCTTCAGTGTTAGAAGTCAATAAAAATAGTATAGTCTTTAGGCTCGCTCGCCATTTGTGCTCAAGCACACCACTAGTTCTAGAAAATAATTGCTTACAAACTTAGCGAGTTCATTTTCTGTTCTAATTACTTTACTTGGAAACGACAAGGAAAAATATAAGTATATTATAATTAAACTATACTTGTCTCTTAAACTTCCCTGCATTCCCTGAAATGTTCTCAGCTTAACCCACTCATGCTGTATGTTGAGGCTAAACCCAAAGTTACACTTAGCTCATAAAAATTCATGCTAATAAAAGAAAAAAATTCCTTTTCCCTAGCAACTTGGTCCACAAATTTAAAGAGGGCAATAGACTTGACCGAACTTTCCCCTCACACAATATTTAACCCTGTTAATGCATCTGAACTGACTTACCTGTTGCTTGCATGACTCTAATTATCACTCATTCTCCACCACTATCTCAAAGTATATTTACACCATTTTTATGAAATATTTATTAACACTGATATCATATGAGTAAAGCCATTGTCATAATTAATGTATAATACTGTTGTTGTTGTTTTTGTTGTTGTTTTTTGTTGTTGTTTTTTCACTGTACAGTTATCTGTCTGACTATATCACACATATTTTTATTGTCTGGAGACTATCCAATACTAACGCATGAGCAAAGTTAACTTGTTTAAATATAATGGTCTACCTCACACAAGTAAACATAATTTACAGACATCTCTCTACTAACTCATAATAACTTTACAACACCAACAGAAAACAACTTAAAAACCTTTACAGCAGTTGCATGCTTTCATCTAAATACATGCTCATGTAATTTTACTAACCTTCAACCACAACAACATTTAACTTCACAATTTCTTTCTCAGCCATTTTTAATCATTATATTATATATTATATATTCTCTCTCTTTCAGCACAAGCGTTCTGCCACTGAGTAACCCTGAGTAAAGGCCAGACTTGAACCAACACAACAAGAAGAAGAGAGACAAATAAAAAGTGCGGACAAAGTGACAGTTGTGTTGTCTGGCATTCCATTGTTGAGGCAGAAATATTTTCATTTTGTATAAGCTATAAAAAATAGTGTTCATTTATTTCATCACAGTTCTCTCACTCAGATTTGTTCAGCTACTGGGCATTTCCTTTTAAGATGACTTTTAACATACCTGGGAAAAGTTGTTAAGTTGGCAACTACCAGGATAGAACATTACTTCACACTTGGGAGTCATTGAAGTAAGGCTTACAACCATCACACCCTCTCAAGCCCTCACACTCCATGAAAAATCCAATATTTATCAATGTAATACTAAACTAGCAATATATAAGGAGCTAATATGTATTTACTTGCACATAAAAAAATCACACACAAAAAACATTACATCCCTCAAACCCTTCCGGGCCCTCGTGCCAACCATGGAGAATCCAAATAGTTCGATAATATTAAATAATAACTACATAAGTAATTGTGCTTGCACAAAAATTATCACACACAATAATGTTTACATCTCTACAGATTGAAAAGTGTAGCTAAATTAGAAACTGCCAGCAAGATAAACAATGTTGAAACGACACCAGCACCACTGGAATTTGGAATAATCCCATTGGGAGACTACAAACAATAATAAAATGAAATATTACATACCAGTAAACACAAGCTTAATTAGCTATGCATTGTCAGTTGGAATACCATTGAAATGATTATTCATTGGACTTATTTAGGAGCAGATTTAGTGTTATTAAACTTTTATAAGTGAATTTATCATTGTTTATTCTGACACGTCTTCACTTTATGCCAAAATTTTATTGAATACTCTAGTACTTATATGATGCAAACATTAAAATGAACTTTGCCTCAAAAATGAATTATGAGTAAGTACAATACATGACTAAAAAAATTTTTTCCTTTACAATATTAACAACATAGCTAACATTCTTCTTTCTTCTTCTCAGATGGCCATCATCTGAGATGTTGACAAATGAAAGGAATGACAGTATTTCTATTTAGGAACAATTAAAATACATGGCAAACTTACTGCAGCACTCAGTGGTCCATAGTACTGAGTCAGTTGGCGAACTATGGTAAACCTAGGGAAGATACAGTTAGGATGTTCAGTAAGTATTGAGTCTTATCACATTCATATTCAGCTAGTCCTAGCTCAAACAAGTCATCTCAGGTATCCCATACAGCATTATTTAAATGAATATTCATTCTCAAAGACTATACAATGTATATAGATAGATAGATAGATAGATAGATAGATAGATAGATAGATAGATAGATAGATAGATAGATATAAGCAGACTTCAAACTGTTTACTTTGTTGCTGTATTTTGCCTCGAGGCTAGCCTCATTTGAATCTATTATCGACTTCATTGATCACATCACTACTACCCAAAATGCCACACCAACTTCCAGGTGTTATATTATTATGTGTATTTTCATGAGTGAAGGTGAGTAAAAATACTATAGTGTGAGAGTCCCATTATTGTACGACAAGTGTAATAATTGTTTATTCTCATTGAATATTTTTTCCAAATCAATATACATTAAGAGACAACTTCGCCATACCTCTAAAAATTGTTGTCCAGAACAACCCATGGGTGTGTTGGAGCATTAAACATGCAGCGTTCAATATGCAGTGTTCAATATGGGAAATATTGAATGCTCTTATGCTGTAGAAATACTCAAGGAAAACTTTTAATGTACCATAAATGCATGCACTCAAGAAATATGTATAGGTTTCACCACAATGAGGAGGTATGGGGTTTACACAACTAAGGGCTGAAGGCCCGATTTACACAACCAAGGGCTGAAGGCCCAAGGATAGTATAAGTACCATACCAACCTAACACGGAGGGGACCAATGGTTCTATGCTATACAAAGCGCACAAAAATGAATTTTGATTGGATGATTCACTTATTCACCTACTAGGAGGTGGAATCTGATTGGAGACTTTGAACATATCATGGTAGTACAATTCCCCATATTGATGCTGACATTTGCAATAAGTGTTTAATATATATTTATATATATATATATAATACTTATAGCACGAGTCAGAGTACAATATGGGAAAATATTTTACGAGCACGCAAAATATTTTCACGAGCCAAAGGCGAGTGAAAATGTGGCGTGAGAGTAAAATATCATTCCCATATTGTACGACGAGTGTGATAAGTGATTTATTGCTTCTTTGAAATTTTTCTCAACCGGTTACAATACAATTTTCATTGATTTTACTCGCTACGCGCGCGCTACAAGTAGCGTACAATATAAACCGTACAATATGGGAGAATACAGAACGCTCGCGTGATGCGGAAATATTCAAGTAAAAATATCAAAGCTGCAATAAATATATATATATTCCACCCTAGATATCTTCACAATGTTATGACCAAGCTCATGTATATCACATAGTGTTATCTCATAGCAAGTTCTATAGCAACTGGGTGGCCTGGCCTGGTGTACCAGTTTTCAGGGTGTTTACAGCTACCTTTACTCTAGTGGAGCCTACCTCCAGGTTAGAGCAGCTGCTAAATATCAGCTGGGGGTGTGGGGAGCCCCTAGTAAGTTTTAAGGCCATATTTTACACTAGAGTTACCAACAAACTGATTCAGTGAAGATATCTAGTGTTGAATAAACCACTTATCAGGGTCGTAGTCAGCTAAACTGAACAGGTAAGGCCAGGAAGTGGGTGTGACTTACTAGTTAACAGGAAGTGGGTGTGGTCTATCCCAACGAGCTATTTGGTTATAATTATAATATTATGAATCAGAAAAAAAAATGAATGAATGAATTATATTACGTGAATGTTCCAGTTATTATAGCCTCTAACAAGCTAAAAATGCAACATTAAAGAAAAAGTCTTCAATTAACATTATTGTTTGAACTTACAAAAGCAGAGTCATCTCCTGGAGTAAGATTAATTAGCTTTTGCTTCAAGGCAGTAAGGCAAAGATGACAATGAACACAATCTTCTGCCTCATTGTAGTGAATCCACCTCCAAGAACCAAACCAGGTAGCTTGGAACGCTCGCTTTACCACAGTTTTTTCTCTCCATACTTGGTTTCTCTGGAAGTCCACTCAGAAGGCTACGACTTGAATCATGCACTACAAGTGCTAATTTTTTAGCAACCGGGAGATCGTGAACCACGCGCAACCAGTTACAATAAACGACCTCTACTTAATATAGTATTTTTATGTAACGATCTTTACCTTTGACGAAAAAAGGTGCGACCAAAGTCGTACTGGTCGTACTATCGACTACGGCCCTGCTTATTACACTGGTCAGAGTGATATGGCTAGATATTTCTGCTCCTGAAATATTTCACCATTTCACACTGACTCATGTAATAAGTACTGTGTATATATATATAATTATATATATAATATATTATTATTTATACCATGGTTGCTGCGGTAACACCCATGGATTAAAAGTGATATTTTCCTGGTGATTTTTCCTGGGGCTATGATATTTTCCCGGTGTCAAGCGAATTCTTCCTGGGGCTATGATATTTTCCAGGTGTCAAGCCAATTCTTCCTTGTTTCTGGCCCAAAATTAAAATTCAATTAAAATTCAATTGAAGCACGCCAGAAAGTTTACTTTAGCAAGTTTACTTTAGCAAGTTTGCTTTAGCATTGTAGCTGCCAGCTGTTATCTCCAGATCTAACTCTACCTGGGCTGCTCAGCAGTAAGCAGTAGTAAAGCAGCTAGCTGTGGTAAATTCCTGTGGTATGAGAGGGCAGGAGAGTTATATGTGGTAGGGCTGGTCCCATATAGGTGGATATGAGAGAGTAGTAGTAGCAGCAACTATGGTATAAAACAGTTGTGCCATGGCAACATCAGGGTTATGGAATATCACCGCCCTTATCCCTAGGGCTTCACCCTCAGGATCTGGACGGTTATATTCCATAACCCCTCGTTGGCCATGGCATAACTATTACATATTATTATATATTATATTATATATATATAATCTGGAAGTTTTGTAAGAACACTAACTGTAAGTAGCTATGATATGGCAAGCCCAATATAAGATTCTACACTAGGCTAGCTCACTTGCATGAATGCACTATTTGCTGAACATACCTGAAGTCTACCAAACCATCACCTTCAGCTGGAGCAGTCCAAGTGAACGACACAGTTGGATTAGTGTTCCTCCGACTGTGACAAATTGTGGCCTGTATCACAATACATTATAATATACATCTCTTGCCATTTTCAATGCAATGCCTACTTCATCTGCAATAGATTTAAATTTAGAACAATTAAGAAACCGCATTCCATCACCCGGTGTGAAGGATCCAATTCTGATTTCTGATGGATCCCATGCCTGCACCAAAAATCCTTTGAATCCAATTCCAGAACCAGCACTTATAGTGACTACAAATACAAAAGCATTAACATCAGACACCTACGTCACAACAATCAGTTAGATTATCAATAATATTTTAGTGTTGATGTAGTTTTTCAGGAGTTATTGAAGACACTAAATTTAACATCTAATTAATGTTTGTTGTTGTTGTTTGCTCCAAGTGCGATGTTTCATTCTGATGCTATTTTTTTAAGTTTAATTTTTATTGAAAAATTAAACTTAAAATTTCACACAAGTTATCAGAAGTAGTTCAGTTTTAATACTACAACAAGTTCATAGAAAAATTCTTAAAATAAATAAACAGTTGTTGTATGATCATTCATACCTTACTGCTACATGTCACTAAGAGAGATTGCAAAATCTGACATAACTTGGTGTGTCTCATTCTACTACTAATTGCATTCTCTTACATAACAATACTAACCTTCATGCCTGGTTAAGGCCACCAATGGTACTGTCACATGCACCTTATCTAACTACTCCCCATATGTGCTAGTATAGAAGGATAGAAGACAAAAGAATATGACCTAGTATTGATACATAGCTATCTTCAATAAACCCTTCCAATTTTCACACTTTACTATAGCTGATGCTTCCATTCACACTTGTTTTAATGAATAGATATCAGGGTAGTTGTGATCTATTGATTGTGCCTGAAGAGAGGCAGCAAAATATTGCAAATCTGTTCACTTACAAACTAAGATAATTTACTTACCGTTGTAAGTTTCTCCAGCAGTATATCCAAAATAATTGGAATTGTTGCTGGATGGGACACCAGTTTTAATATCGTATGTCCCATTACCTTCTTGCAAAAAATGAGGAGCGTAAAAAGCTGGTTTTAAGTCCACGCAAACCGGTTCAACGGCTGGTGGTCCAGTTGGAAGGCCCACCGATATTCCAGCCACAAATCCAAGAACAATGAGATTTTCAAGCAAACCGATCCCCATCCCTAAACTTTTCTGTTCACGATAATAAGCAGAAAATGATACTTGAGAATTTAATGACTGTGAGGTGGGATACACCAACTATACATGTTTGGTTGGTTGCATAACTTTAAGTAACGCCGATCGCGCGAGGTGCTTGCAACTGTAAATCGCACGAACTGAACTTGTAATTGTTAGGTAATTGAGTAGCGTTTTCACGCGTTCTCGGGTTAGAAATGCTATAACATTTTACTACCACCACCACCAGCTATGGCTTTATTAAATTTATAAAGTGTTCAACAACATCATTCTTATTATTAGCTACCTGAATGTCTGAGTTTCTTTAACTACTGCATAACAATTTGAAGTAAGCTTTGCTTTATAGTTACCATTAAGAATACTACAATGAACACAGGAAAATTCTCAGTTCACTCTGACATGGAGTGGCTACTCTACAATCTGACTACACTTAAGGTCATCTTTAGTTACATGTAGACCACAAGGGCTAGTTACATCACACAGTTTGCCTGCCACCACCATTACACCTGAACATGCCCCATAGGAAGCTGGTTAGCAGGTAAGAGTGTGTGCATCTCTGTATGTTACAATTGTAAGTCTAAAATGACTTGAACTGGCAGCTTCAACAAAAAATTGTTCCAGTTGTCAGCTTTCCTGATTAATCTTTTTGGTGATATTAATCATTCACGGTTCAAAGTTATGAGGATTTGATATCGAAATAAGTTTAATAATTATCTAACCGGCTTCATTAATATTGTTGAATTGATGAAAAGATTCCACATGCCACAGAAAACCCTTTACCAAATCATTAAAAGTGTCTGTTTAAGTGAGGCTTACGGAGGTGCCACTAGCAGCCATTGTTTAGTTAGACCACCACTTCATGACAGGTTTCTTTGTTTGTTTGTTTTTTTGTTTTTTTGTTTTTTTTGCTTGGCTCTTACCAAAACTTCTAAACTCATGATCCTCCATGGTGCCACATGACGGGGGGGGGGGGGGGGGGGGTTTGGTTGTTTTTTTTTTGGTTTTTTTTGTTGTTTTTTTGTTTTTTTTGTTTTTTTTTCCTAAACTCACGATCCTCCGTGGTGCCACCATAGTCTTGATTCTATCAACTCGCACCTATTACCCTCACCGGCAATACAACCATCTGCACACACCACACTGCACATCTTGGAATCATGCTGAGAGATTTCATCTTAGCTGCTACTTAGTTGAATAGGAGTTAGATAAGTGTTCATGTGACATGTTGATCAATCCATCATCTTTAGAGCAGCATGATTATACATCCATGGGAACATAAATGTTGGAGGGGAAGCTTATATGATTACATCTTATGTGATCACAATAAGGACTGCAGAGAAAGTGCCCACTTGATGTAGTATTTTTTATACTCCTTTATCTCATCTTTCATCCAATGATATTGTTTATTTTTCTTTTCTTGAATGTTTTTACATTGTGAAATTCACTACTTCAACAATCTACATAGGTATTCAGAAGTTAATTATACAAAAACTTGTTAATGGTACCACTAACTACAAAACCAAGCACACGATTTAAAAATAACTGTAAGTTAAGGACAAACTGCCTTGTTACACTCTCAGGAAGACAGAGAAGCTTGCCATGAGAACTCCAAGAAGACCTGACATGGTAACAATTCCAGCACCAGCTGTAGTTTGAGAAGTAGTACTTGGAGCAGTGGTTGCAGGTGTATATCCATAAGGCAACTATAAAATTATATCATTATAATATTATTTCAGTCTTACTTGACACACCCTAGCCCATTTCAACTTACAGCTGCACTCAAAGGTCCAAAATACATTGATTGCTGCCTAACAATAGTGAACCTAACAAATAATATGTACAATATTATAGTAACTTTGTGTCAAAAAAAACTGCTATGTATTCTGTATTGAAAATTAAATTCAAAAGTTGTGACTTTACCTGAAGTCCACCATTCCATCACTTCCAGAAGGAGCGGTCCATATCAATCTCACCATAGAGTTAGTGTTTCTCATAGAATGGGTAATTGTACGCTGTCAGTGGTAAAAAGCGATATATATAATGTACATACTACCACTTCCAAAAAAAAACAACACGACAACAACATGATACTCAATATTAAAGCTAGTTACTATGATAAAAACCAAAATCTTTATGTACAAAATATACCTCGGCAGGTATGCCAAATTGTGAGCAGTTAAGCCATTGCATCCCAACACCAAGAGTGAAAGATCCAATCCTATCATCAGAAGGATCCCAAGCTTGAACGAGAAAACCCAGAATAGCATTGCCAGTGTCTGCTGTTATTGTAACTGTAATTGAAAAAGCAATTGCAATTTGTACACATCCAATATACATATTGTGTGTTACCATACCAGTACTGCTAACTAGTACTATCATTAAAGTACACATAATAAATATAGTTTAAATGAATATATTGGTATGTTCCATATTGTTGGAATGCAAACCAGTGTCATGATTATTAAATTGCAAAATGCAACTCAATTAAAATGTCTTATTATTGATACAAGAACACTAGGTTGTTTCTTTCATAACTACGGAAGGAGATGTTTTTGATTTTTTATTGCCCAAACTAGTGCATCAAAAAGTTTCTCAAAAACAATATATTTTATGAGGACTCAGAGTAGCTATGTCTAATAATTATCTATGTCTAATAATTATCTATGGGCGTGGTTCTCTGTATAAACTGCTCCTACAACCTGTCACCATATAATCATATTCACATTTTGCTAATAAAAAATATTATGGCTCACTAACTCAAGCAAAAAACACACTCTCTGATCACAAAGAGCGGACTGTCATGAAAACCAACAGACAAACTTAGATAACACATTAGAGGAAAGTATATGGGTGGGGAAGAAGCCAAAAAAATTGTCAAGAAAACAAAAACAAAAAGGCAAAACTGGGCGCATAATGTGCACAACTTGCAGTGAAAGGGTCTGGCCAGGAACCCATAGCTAATACTCCACACTCACCTGTGTATGGGCTGTCAGCAGTGTATCTATAATATCCAGCTGTACTGTCGAACGGAACGGTGGTAGTTATGTCATAAGTACCATTACCTTCCTGGCGGACATGGGGACTGCTGAGAGGAGCGGGAGCCGGCATTAAGTTCACGCACGGAGGCATACCATTTGGAGGGCCAGTGGGGAAACTGATGACTATGCCTACATTTAGAGCGATTAGTAAAGCTACAGCCTTCATTGTGCCTTTCAAAGATACTACACAACGACCAAAATGATCTTCAGACAACGCCCAAAATGATCTTCAGACAACGCCCCTAGAAAAGACCTGCCCACTGTATATAGCGCGATCCTAAATCATGTGATTTCGTATTCATTGGTGCGTAACTCTATATTCATTGGCGCACCCGGTGTCACGGAAATATGGGGACCCCACAAATCGGGGACCCCCGTCCCCATAGTTGGCGGAAATATGGGGACCCCCGTCCCCATAGTTCCTGGAAATATGGGGACCCCTTTGTAAATATAGGGACCCCTATATGCGAGAGTGAAATAACTTTACTAACTAACCCCTACTATTTTTTTTGCTGGCTGGCAACGGTTAACTCAATCTGATTAGCCCTATAGTTTAATAAGGACAGCTAAAAATAAATATAACTTTTATAACTTTTAATGAAATCCTGTGTCAATATTTCATTCATTAATAGGCTGCTTGATCTTTAATAGAAAGTGTGTATTTTGTCAGTTATTGTACTAACATATCACGGAAATATGGGGACCCCACAAATCGGGGACCCCCGTCCCCATAGTTGGCGGAAATATGGGGACCCCCGTCCCCATAGTTCCTGGAAATATGGGGACCCCTTTGTAAATATAGGGACCCCTATATGCGAGAGTGAAATAACTTTACTAACTAACCCCTACTATTTTTTTTGCTGGCTGGCACCGGTTAACTCAATCTGATTAGCCCTATAGTTTAATAAGGACAGCTGCATTGTTGATACAAACAATGAAAAAAATTTAGATTTCTTGATGTTGTTTTTTCATATCTAACTAATCTGTAAAACATTTTAATGTATGGATTTAGTTGGTTGAAACAATCTCTAATAAAGTTTGCTTTGCTTTTCATTGTCACTCTTTGCTAAACCTATCAGCGCAATTTACCCTGTGCATACTGTATATAGATAGACAGTAGTAAAGTTAGAAGGGGGTCTATCATTTGTAACAAACTAATAGATGACAAAATGTTATTTGATTTAAACACTCAAAGGATTAGCTATATAAGTCCAAAATTTTGGTGCTGTGCCCACACAGCCTGTTTGGTAAGGGGGACTAGGGCTCTCTGAGACTCCACATTCAGCGACCTATGTATAAATTAAGAACAAAGTTATATTGTATCTGCATAATGTGAAAAAGGTATTAATAGATAGTAATGTGTTTTACTTGATTCAGCACAAACTGACAAATCAACGTAATTATAGAAAACGGCAGTGATATGATGCATTATTCGTTGTTGCTGTCGTAGTATTTGTATGTTTATGAACAGAAAGAACAGATCCAGTTAATTTCTTCAACGCGATCGGGAATTTTGATACAACTGTCGTGATACCATTCCAGGCAATTGTCGCACTGAGCCATCTTCCCACTTTCTGGTTTTCTGCACGTACAGTATATAGGAATAATTTCTGGTGAAGTCTGCTTTGCTTTTCGTTGTGAACGAAAGCTGGGAAAAAGTGATAGGTTATTGTTCTGGATGCAGTCGTAAAGGTGCTTGCGTAGCTTTGACTGGTCATAGTTCACTTTTGATGGAGATAAACCTGTGCACAAAGTAGTTGCATAAGCAATCGAAAATAAGCCACAGTCATTGCCACCTTTCTGCTTCTGAATATTGGGAAAGTTGAGAATAATCTGTCTTGCAGGTGAACACAGAATTGCACATATTTCATTTACAGTTTTGGTGTCCGTTGCAGAGTAAGGCATACTGTCAAAAACATTGACATGGTTCTCTTGGCATCCAATATTTGAGATAGTAATCCAATGGCTTTGCCTAGTGTGCAAGATTTGCACAAATTTCCCCCTTTCCGACTTAAAAGAATCTGTGAGTCCAAGAGTTGTCATTTGTAATCCACAAACTGTTGGGTAGGATTGCTGGAGCAACACTTGAGCACAATTGATTAAAGCATCCGACAACCAATCACCTCTCAGTAGAGCTTGGAGATCAGATGTGAATAAGCCATATTCTTTTCTCCAATATAGTTGTTGTTCGCCATACTTTTCTGGAGAAGTAGATGTTAAGTTAATGGTTAGGGCTGCAGCAAATAAGGGAATGTTATTTTTCATTTTTTATTATGAAATTACCGTACCAGTTTGATGCTTTTTCTTGAGATTTTCATACATAATCCAATTCAAAGAATCTATTTATCATATAGTTATGAATCATAGATATTGCAAGAGAAATATACATGTATACGTCTATACACACATCATCCATATATATATAGTACACTTTAAAATATTATAAAATTATCAAAATTCAGTCAGAAATATTGGCATCAGTGCTGCGGGCATGAGTTTTAATGTTTAGATCAGAGGATGTGACATTTTTTTTTATTCCCAATAATAGGTATATATATATATACATGCATGTATGCATGCATATGTATTTACATATACACATATATATACATACATACATACATACATACATACATACATAAATACATACATACATACATACATACATACATATATACGTAAACATTTGCATGTATGCAAGCATATGTATTTACATATACACATATATATACATACATACGTAAATATTTGCATAGTATATTCATATAGATATATGTATATGTAATGTGTATAGAAATAATATATGCATTACCTTTTCTAGTAGAAGTATCATTTTGTTCAGTTTCTTTTATTGGTGGCATAAACATGACAGTCTGGGCCTGTCAATACAAAGAATAGCATACAAACAATAAACATGAAATACAAATATAAATGATGATTAGGTGGAATAATATAACTAAAGCCTAACATTGCACTTAAAAATATTTGTTACAACAAACAAGTGGATTATAACGCTTTAATTGTTCAAGCTATTTTGTCAACTAGGTTTATTTGCTGAATAAGTTTACTATGTATTGACTATGGTCACATGCTTTAAAACAATACTCATCTATTTTTACCAATTTTTATGACCATCGAACATCTCACCCCAATCTGAGATGAATGGCTGCATTATTACTCATAATCAATATCCAAGGACATAAAAAAAAACTATTTATAATTTACAAAGCTAAGTTGGACACTTGGCCATGCACCTCATTTCAAATGGTCTGGCTACAGGTCTCACTCTATTTTCTTTAGTTCATGTCGTATGTTATCTTGTAGTTACCTGTTCTTGAGTGAGATCAAATGAGCTACAGATAACAAGAAGCAAAACGTTAGGTAGCATAACATCCAGAACATAGGAGACAAGCTGAAATTAAATTATTCAATATGTAAACGATTGTAAAATTTTCATCATAATAATATTATGTATGCCTCAAGTGTATGATCCTTATGAATGTATTTAGAGTACAAAAACTCTAAGATGTCACTAAATTGTGCACTAGATATACAACTGATGTTATTCGTCAGATTCTGCATCTTCTCTATATTATTATATCAGAAAGTTCAATTAATTACTTTTAAATTAAATGGTTCTCACTCACTTCTTTTACCACATCCAAGTTTAGAAAACTCCATCAAGCTTATGCAGCCATTCACCTATTACATTTTAAATACTATGAGGAAAACTGAATTTGCCATGACATTTTTCTTTGCTAACCTTTCCATTCACAAATTCATCCAATGAAAGATTCAAGGAGGATATTTTGGAGATAAAGTGATCTGAGTCATAATTCTTTATTTCAGTAACAGCTTTTTCTAACTGACTCTGCTTAGTTAGCTCTGTGTCCTGTATAGAATTTATTGAACTTCCATCCTGACAAGCATCATTTTCTACATCATCCTGTTCATGCTGAGAGAGTTGTTGGATATTATCGAACTATAGTATGTAAATTAAAAAATGTATTAGCACTACATATCAGCGCAAATGCAGTAAACAAGGTTGTAAAAATTACAATTTTCGAGGTATAGTTGTACAATTACCTTAGCTTTCTTTGTGTCTGTTTCATTTCTAGAACAATCGATTTCCCCACGCTTTCGGCAGACTTTCAGTCTCTTAATATTGATCTTATTTTTAAGAATTTTTCCATCATCATTTTTTAATCTGTATAATCCTTTTCCTAAATTTTCTGATATAGTATAGTTGCCACGAAATAATTCTTGTAATTTTCCACCTTTTCTTCCCTTTTGGGCCGAATTTTCAAGTAAAACACTAGTACCTACTGAAAGCTCTTCAGTAACATGCTTCCTGTCATATGTCTCCTTCTGTTGAATTTGGGAATCTTTGATTTTTTCTGTTGCTTTTTTTAAAACAGATTCACGATATACTAGTAACTCATTGACCAATTCATCACAATTTTTTCCTGATGTATGAATGGGAGGGGAAATCTCAGAATCAATTGGAAGCCTCATTTCTTTTTGAAATAATAAATAATACGGTGAATATCCAGTAGAACTTTGAAAAGATGCTCGATATCCCATAAGAACTGTGTTTATTTTCAGATCCCAATCATTTTGGTCTTCATTAATGAGTTTAGCCAAAGATCTTGTAAGTGTTTGGTTGAATCTTTCAGTGAGTCCATTGGTCTACAACATTCAAGCACACTAATGTAATTTTCATAAACTATTATAACTTACTTGTGGGTGGTATGCACTTGTAACACGATGATTAGTATTTGTCATATTATAGAGAGCAGATGAGAGCTCATTAACAAATTCCCTTCCCTGATCAGTGATTACGACTTCAGGACAGCCAAATCTACAAATGCACTATTATGTACCAAAATAATTAGTTAAGATCATAAATAATAGAATTTACAATTTGCCTTGACTACACAATGCTTAATAAACGTTTCACATTCACTCTTGATGCAATTAGATATATAGCATGTTATCTCGGGCGGTGTCTCTCATGCAAGCTGCATTAATGTAGCACTTCTGACTTTCCTTGATTCATTTCCTTTCAAATAAATAGTCCAATATAAAACACAAAAACAACTTATCAAAGTTTGTTTCAGTAATGGCCATATAATATTTGAAATTTTCTTGTTTAAAGATTGCCAAGCTATGCAAGGCAGAAGACCTGCATGTGTATAGACTTTATCAAAGATATATCAATTTCAATAGCATAAATTCTTGGCCTTGTGGGCCTTCCAGTGCAAGTGATGTGAATGACAGTAGAGGAGGTAGTGAATATATACACACATTACAGTACAGGAAATATAGATGAAAGAGTCCAAAGTGTGAAAATTAAAATTGATAGGTGTTGATAGACTGTGTATAGTTGAGGGAACCACCTGTTCTATGAGCAGAATAAGGTGTTGATAGACTGTGTATAGTTGAAGGAATTGCCCCGTTATGATTCTATTAAAAAGGTAAGGAACAAAGAGGTAAATAAAAAACAAGTACAATAATTAATATCAGGGAGGAAGAACCTGAAATAGGGATAGGAACCAGGTATATTGAAGAGGGATAATTTATAATCACATAACAATTTAACTTAAAGAGTAACTTAAAGAGCAAGTCTTAGGCAAGGTGCCCAGCGAGTGGGTCATTTTCGGCCTCCGATTCCCCACTCGCTTCATTATACTTCATAAATTATATAGTGAAAAAATTAATATTGTGACTCACACTGTATACAAAGTAAGCAACCTGTTCTGCAGATTTATTAGGTAGAGCAGCTGCTTCTGGCCACTTTGAAAAATAATCAGTTAATGTTGCTATATATTTGTTGCCTCGAGAAGTTATGGGCAATGGCCCTATTAAATCCATTCCTACTTGACACCACAATTTTTACTTCACTGGAATTGGGTGCAGGCAACCTGTTTGTTTCACCAACTTCTTGTTGTGTTGTTGGCATTTTATACATGATTGAACCTGTTAATGAAAGTTAGGTGTGAATAAGAAAATAACTTGCTCTTAAACTTACATATTCAGCAACATCTTGAAACAAACCTGGCCAATAATATTTAGCCGACACCATATGATTAGTTCTATGAACCCCCAGATGGCTGCTGTCATGAACTGAAGCTAGAATTCTCTTGCGCTTATCCACATCATCAACAACTAGTCTAAGAGAGCCACCTTAAAAATCAAATTTTAATGATTTATAGCTTAGCATAAAGTACATCATTCTAACCTTTACCACCAACATAATGCAAAGACCCTTCAACAATTTGGAAATACTTTGCTCTCTTTCGTAGAGCAAGCTTGTCTTGTTTTTGATAATTCTCTGGATATATACCTTCCTCAATGTAGTTGTATATGTCTTTATACAAAAATCTTCCTTCTTGAGCCATTTCAAAATTTAGCCACAGAGAAAAGAAGGAAGGACCCGCACGGCACGAGGGGTCCCTATATTTACAAAGGGATCCCCATATTTCCCGTAAATATGGGGACGGGGGTCCCCGTTTTTGGGGGGGTCCCCATATTTCCGTGACACCGGCGCGCACAATTTTACTTACGGCCATCATGGGATGCACGAGAATATCGGGTGCATAAGTCAGCCAAACGTAATCTTCGTGATTAAAACTTGCACTCTTTTGTCCACAGAATAATGTTTTAAACTTCTGAAAGTATATGGGTGGGGAACAAGAAAACAAAAACAAAAAGGCAAATCTGGGCGCATAATGTGCACATATCATATTTTTTTTCTGTGTATGAGCTATTGGACACAAATACCATCAGTTGGAGGTGCAATTATTATCATAACATGTCCTTGTATTCTTGGCTTGTTCATTAAGGGACTATATGTCACTCCAGAAAGGATGGAAATTAGAAATTTCATCCTTCATTGGCTATTTTACATCCTTTCTTTCGGTCATCTTCATTTTTTCTCACTCCACAATATCGCAGGTCATTCACATTGGCATTTTAACAACTAAAAAATCAATATGTGCACAAAGAGAGAGCAAAGCTATGCATCCTCTTGTGTTATGAGAGAGCACAATGTTCTGTGGTCAGTTACCACAGCATAAATTCAATGCTTCAGCCTTTCTAAGAGCTTCTAATTTTGTGGCGCTGTACCTTCTCTCAGCCTTTAGTGGGAAATGTTTTGTTAACTTATAAACTAAGCCTATTGCAGTAGCATACACTTTTGTAACATCAATTCAAATTCTTGGTAGCTGCAAGTTTCGAAGAAGTAAACTTTTGGATACAAGCATTCATTATGATTCTACCTTTAGTTTGTTCTTTTCTTTCCGTTGCTAAATAATGTTGTCCATGAATCTCACCGACTAGCAGGTAAAGTGTAGGATAGACCGCCCCGACCAATCAGATAATTATTTCAGTTATCCACTGCTGTGGTATTCCAAAATAGTACCACACTCTTATGTATTGAATTACTAGGACTCAGCTATGGTATTAAACTTTTACTATATATAAAAACAAAAATGGTTTTAAAAAATTAGAAATTACATTTCTTTCTTCCCCACTTTTCCGTTTCTATAGAAATTAAGTTCAACAGTTTAGTAAGCTCTTTGTGTGCGCATGTAAGATTAAGCATTAATTAAACTTTTATGACTAGTGATTTAAATTGTAATAATCAAGGATAAGATTAAGCAAGGATTTAAATGTCGATGTTTCAGACATAAGTTGATTGAGATAATCACTTCGTCTTCTTGAGTGCTGAAAATGTTCTTTCAGCAGTGGCAGATAGTTGTTGCAGTTAAACAAAGCATTTGTGTAGTACTGAAAGTAGCAGGTACCTTAAAACTTGAAAACTGGTGTGGAGTCGTCATTTCCTTACCAACTTAGTACATTTACAAAATAAGTGTTTATAAAGTTAATTAACCGCAAATTCTTATTACTATTTTGTCTGGGCCACCCCAGACAGTGAGCAGTGCACAGGAAGCAGCACCATTTAGTGCATAGGACCAAACACTGATCATCAGTGTGAAGTATAGACTCTTATGCAAAGATGTGCATCAAAGTAGTGTAGGTTCCAAAAAATGGGTGTGGCGAAGTACACTCGGAGCCCCACCCCCACCCCAAACAAAAATCCTGTATGAAATACATCATAAAGTTGCAATTATATAGGATCATGAATAATTTGTTGTTTGTATTACAAATATCTTTGTTGTTTGTGTTTTTGTGTATATGAAATTGTTTTGTAGTGGAGCTCGACATCCAATAGCATGTGTTCCTTGTGGACACTCATAGATGTCTCCTACATGATCACAATCAGCACCAAACACAACAAACAACATATTTTATTGTTTGTACTAATATAAATATTGGTATAAAATACATCAAACATATTATTTCTATTTTATATTGATGGGAAAAGTGGAATTGGGGAAATTTTTTTTTTTTAAGTATTACCTAAATATTATTCAATTTTCTCAATCAAAAAATGAGGGGAATCCCAAACTCTTGGTTTATTTCATGATATATGGTTGCTATGGGGTTTTCCCAGCCAGCATCGAGTTAAAAAAATTAAACGGTAATGCTCTATTCTGCGGGTTGATGATTAGATTTTTCTGCGCGCGTAGAAACAATTCAGGAAAGAAACGGTTAAAGGAACTGATATTTAGTGGTGTCAAAGCATATAATCATGTTCAGATGTTTTCATTTATAACTGAATGTATGGAGCTTTACTATTGCCGAAAGCTGCTTAGTGCTGCCCACAATCGATTAGATAGATACATTTCCCTGAAGTATCAAGGACTTAACTGCAGCAAAATTAGATTATACTTGTAGGATATATACGGTAAATCTTTTAATATCTGATTTAGTATACAGTAATACATGTGCCATTTGGAACTAATACTTTACAATCATGTCCTAAATGTAGAGGTACTTTTAAGACACCATTGTGCGTGTATGTATGTACCTTTGTTCCATTCCAGACCAGTATGCAACATCTCATAGTTCTCTGCCAGTTTTGATCCCTGGAATTCTTCCAGCTACTAATATTCCAGCAGATGATGGGAAGTTTTTTAGACTAGGAGTCCTGAGTCCTACAATTGTAAGTGAGGGGTGTGGTCTATTGGGGTATCCTGAAGTTATTATATAGCTATATTTATTCCAGCTAGATATCTTCACAATGTTATCATTATGGTACTATCTCGTATTGCACAAGCTCATTACCTAGTAGTTATAGCAACCACCTGGCTTACCAGGGTTTTTTTGTGTTATTACAGTTATCTTTCTATAATGAAGGTATCCTAACAGGTTAGAGCAGCTGCCAAAATATCAGCTGGGGATGTGGGAGCCCCTAGCTAGAGAGTTTTAGGGTCAACTTTACGCTAGACTTATCAGTCCTAGTAGTACAAACTACTTGGTGAAGACATCTAGTGTGGAATAAACCACTTATTGCACTAGTCAGATTGAGATGGCTAGATATTTCACTCTCAGGCTTTATTTCACTCCCCTCCCTCTGGCTTGTGAAAATAAATTAACCAGCTCTTGAAATATTTCGCCATATCACACTCTGACTGTTTGAATAAAAAAAAAAAATTGTAATCACGTTATTCTAATGTTTTCTTTGTTAAGTTCTTTAGTTAGGTAGTACAGTGCTTCCAACTTAAAGAGTGGATTTTTTGAAACTACTGTATAGACCCTCACTACAGTCGTTTAACATACACATACCTTTTCTTCATCATCCCAATAATGTTTACAATAGTAAAACTGCCTGTTTAGAGAATGGAAAACGGAGAACAGAACTTTTCTCATTCACTCTAATACATTTTACGCCATTTTTTTTGACGTCAAGATTTTGCGGTAGTTCGTCATTAAACGTAACTAGTTAACGAGCTAAGGTCGAACGGTTATTTCCTTGAGCGGTAAGACGGGACTTTCCCTAACTGCAATCGGCTGTATGGATTCTCATCGTTCTACTAGCAGCAGTAAACGAAGTCGAAATCAGTCACAGAATTGTTGGCTGGTATATTACTAACTTGGAGCCAAGCCTATCCAAGAGGTCATCTTTTCAAGAGCTGAATAAAAGCTGAAGCCCAAGGCTCCCAGCATTCGGTATTCTGACAACATCAGGGCGATGCAGTTGGAGTCCTACGGGTTGTGCAGCTCCAGACGGAAGCTAAAACGCTGGCCGCGATAGGCAGTAACGCCGTAAAACTTGATACCTGCTAGGGCCTGAGATACAACCGTAGCTAAATCAGCCATACCCGTGCAACAATTAGCGGTAAACTGGCGCCCTTGCACAAATACGCATGCGCTGTTTTGTGACGTCGCGTTTACGTGTACTATAGGCCCACAATCCGCTGTAAACGTCATCATTTGATGACCCTTACCGTGCATAATTTTTTTCTGGTGAAAAACAGCCACAACTCACTTAATTTTCAAGGTATAGCTACCAAAGTTATACATAATAATTTTAAGGCAATTTTACATCATGTGTCAAAATTTTAGAGATATAACTCAATAAATTCAAAAATCCTGGCTTAAACACTTTTTTTCTTAAAATTTTAAATATTTCGAGATTCAAATTTCGTGTGCCCACAAAATTAGGCTCATATGAAACTTCAGGTATTGAAGTATCAGTATACCAAGTTATAGAGATAAGGACAAATAATTTCTCTTTTTTCAGCTTAAACACTTCCAAATTCACAGTCTTGAAGCTCCCAGTTCCATCACCTATAACCACAACAATAACCACAAACCCACAAAATTGTTTTGTCTGTATGTTAATATGACATTAATGTATAATAATACAAATTTTTAGCTTTCTATTACACATACTTGAGAAATTATAGCAGAATTAGCAACCTTAACCAAAAAGCTAAAAAATCCACTCTTTAAGCTGGAAGCACTGTAGCTCTAACGCACAACACTTTCACACCACTGGACATACCTACACAATACTTAGCTACCTTTGTGGTTAGTCTAAGGCAAAAAAATTTTAAATACTGTTACGTAGGGCTTATACATAACTATAACACAGCATTTAAGTTTTAACTGCACCCGCAGAAGAATTCTAAAAGGTAAACAATTGAACTTCTAGGATGATACGGGTAATGATCGATAAACCAGAGAATTCCATTTAGTGCATTTTGGGACGGGGTCGACCACCAAACTAACACAAAAATGCCAGGGTCAAAGTACAAAAATGACATACGTATATATAATTATATATAAACAAACATCCCATATTTTCAATTGTGTTACTGAGAGTGTCTTGCTCGCTATGCTCGCTTGCCAATAATAATAATAATAATAGTAATAATGACAACATTTATTTTAAAGCTAATAACTGTCAAGACATGGGTTAGATCAATGCAGAATGGCTGGAATATTCCTATGTTGATTTCCTTATTTTTCGTTTTCCTTATTTTTATTTTTCCTTCATTTTATACTATCTTTTATCTGATTTGGCTGATATGATTTTTCAGAATTAAAGTTGTTGGTGTAATGATTGTTGTGGGGACCATCTCCTAGCAACCACACCTAATATAACAATAAACAAACATATTCTCTTGATGTTCGTTTGTATGTGTGTATCTATGTCAGTGTTACTTTTGTGAACTTTTAATCTGAGTATGACCGGGCGTGTCACACACACTCATTGCATATTTTCTAATTGTGTTTCACCCGTGGGAGGCAAATGTATAAAAATGAGCCACCCATGGTTTCATTCAGATCAAATTAAACCTGATGTACATTAAGCAAACCTGCAGTGTGACTTACTCTGTCTGAGGGTCTAGTTATAGCTTGTGAGCAGTGTGCAGTACAGTGTAGGTAACTAAAGATCCTGGTGGCAGTACTTACTAACTCGGGTGTGGATAGCTTGACCCCCCTTCAGTATCCATCCCCACAATTGTGATACTTAAGTTTCTTTGTTTGCTATCAAACTCTTGTTTTCACAGAATTAGAATGATAGTTTTATTTATTTTATTTTTTTCTTTCATCTAACAGAAATTTGACACATTATGTAGCAGAACAAGAGAAGTAAAGGACTTTGATGAAGAGTGTACATCCAACAGAATCCAGAGATTGGGTGAAAGACAGCACATCAAGCATTGTCATTTACCAGAACTTTTTTATATATTTTTTTCAAATTTTTGTGACAAATATGTATGAACAACTTCAATGTTTCTACTCAGTCTTTACTCTGAGATACATGACATGTGCTATTACGCATCATCACTTAGCCTATGGTTGTAGCTAGCTACCTAGCCTTCATAGTCATGGAATGACTCCTGTTCCTTGGTGGTCTGGTTGTTTACATGTGTTGGATACAACCTGCCTGGACACCAATACAACTTCCAACAGGAGCTGGCTGTGTGGCACCACATGTGGATGTGTGAGACATAATATGTAGCTATGCACCAACTAATGGTAGCTATACTTCTGGAACTTTATCTAGAATATACCAATGTACATGCGCCATGTGGAGCTGTAGCTATGGACCATTATGAGTAGCTACATTGTGTGTTACACTAGTAGCGATATATTTAGTGTAATGACAAACAAATAAAATGCTTTCCATGCATCAAGCAAAAACAAAACATCTAAACTGACCACAAAAAAGAAAAACATTGCTTTGAATGATAAATGTTCGGAACCAATATAGGCATTTTAAGTACAGAGTGAGGAAATGATTAGCATTGTACACCAATTCTGCTGTAAAAGCTCATGCACATTTTGTGTGTGGCAATCAATAGCTATTTTTAAAACCAAAGTGTGTAATGTGTTCAACACTAAGTTAAGATTTTCCAGTCCAATCAGCTACTAACACATTTAGCCTCAACATTATGATATTATATCATCACTATTCATGAGCTTCACATTTTTTATGCACAGGGATTGGGACCCAGTGATCATACTAGTTTACATGCAGGACTTACCTCATCAGTGTAATACATCATGTTTTATCAACTGAAAGTTTTATTAAGTATTAAATTCACATTGTGTTGTTTGTTATTATTATTATCATTGTATACTATTATGATGATGGTGACGATGATAATTTTTTTAATTTGACTGATACATTCATAACTATGTACTAGCTAGCTAGCTAATAAAATACCACCTTGCCTTCTGAAGTCTGATAGTAAACGACTGGATGAGATAACACAAGCACCTCGGCAGTTTGGGTGTTCCAACCCTTGTTCAGAGTCCTAGGCCACTCAAGGTACAACTGGAGTCAAGCTACTACTGGGAGTTTACTGACTGCACAGTGCAGAGAAGTGATTGTGAGTAGCATGTTCATAGCTCCTTAAGTTTTCTAGCCTGTGGCAATAGAAACTATAGGAATAATAGGCCTAAGCTCCCTCTCATTCTGGAGAGCTCCATGGAGTCGTCCTGGATCATGAATGAAACCATACATACACAACAGTGTATATCCAAGTGACGTTTACACTCCAAATGTATAATTCTTGTGTATAATCTGGGGTTTCATGAATGTTCAGGTTCACCCTCACAAGAGTTGAGCTCTCCCTCTGCTGTGTTGTGCGTGTTGAGCGTATGTTGACATCCCCACTTATCTTGAACATTGTTGTGCATTCCACAATCACCCTCATTCCTGTAGCTATATAACTGTGGTGTGCATTCAAAGTATTATTATTGAACTGTTGGGTCTGTGGTAGCTAACAACCTGGACTTGACAAGTCGCTGCATGACTTAGTAAGTTCAACTGAACCAACCCCGAAACAATGAATGTAATTTGAAGTTGTTTACTTGGCATAAAAAATACAATAAATAAGTTCTGATGATCTATTGAACTTAGGGTAAGACAATGCTTGATGTGTTCTCTGTCACCATCGGACCTCTGGCTCCCGTCACATCTACACTCTTTATCCAAGTCCTGTTTACTTCTGTATACTTCCACATAATGTGCTGGTCTCTCAAGTTTCTGGGGATAAATTCTTTTACAACAATCAATATGAAAATAAAAATCTAACTGCAAACACAAACATAAAACTACCATTCAAACACAATTATTAAAAACAAAAAAAAACAAAAAAACTGGTAAATCATTAACACAATAAATATTGTAAATACATTACACTGGAATAAGCTAGTTTTTTTTTGTTTTGTTTTTTTGTTTTCTTTTCTTTCGTAGTGAGTGAGACCCACGGGCTAGAAACTATCTTTTCCAGCATCTCTCAGTGGCTGTGCAGCGAGGGAACTGTGCCTCTGTCCTGGGAACAATCACCACCTAATCCTTGGTATTTATTTAGTTATCTATTATTTATTTATTTGTTTTGTTTGACAATTTTATTATTATTATTGATGTCATTATTTATTTACTATTTATTTATTTATCTACTTACTTACTCGTTCATTTGGTTGTCAACTTTTTGTTTACCCATTGATTTTTATAAGTTATTTTTTTCCTATAAGTTAATTTTAGCAGTTCAATATTTCAGTTCTCTCATTCAATTCATTTGTCAGTGTTAATGCTGGAAGCAAAAACAAACAATGAGATAAGCTGGTACTATTTAGAATTATGCATAATGAGCCATTAGGTGGCATACATTTAGAAAGATACTATTTAACAGTTGTTTATGGCTTCAGATGCAGTCGCTCTAAGTATTTTAAAGAAATCTCTTGGCATAAAGTTAGCAGTTAGTAAAGTACTGGAACCGGATGCACCAAAAAAAAATAATAAAAGAAACATACAAAAAAAAAAAAACCTACAAAAACTAAATTAAGAATGATAAAAACTATATTCCACACTCCTGAAAAATCCGAAGTCATTCATTTAAACGAAGAGTTTGTGTAAAAACAAACAAACAAAACAAAAAAAACAACAAAAAAAACAAACAAAAAGGATAGGGAACAATGTCACTTAAGTAATAAAAAGTTATGAGCACCATAACAGAATGGGGAAAAAACCATAACAAAAAAAAGGGATACAAAGAGAGAATTTTGTTTATCAATTTAGTTTAGTTTAGGTTTTTAAAAATGAAAAAACAACAACATTTTTTACATGTAGCTACAAGATACAATACAATTTGTTGCCCATGTGAGTTACTTTTTTTAATTTTTGGCTGATATTACTGTACATATTTAAAAAATTTAGCATGGATTTTGAACTTGTTCATATCATAGGTATTTTAGTTTCTAAGTACATTCCACCTAGTAAAATCTAAAAAAAAAAAAAAAGATTAAAAAAAGCTGGCATGACCCAAAGTGCAGTAAATGAGGTACATTATGCCCTAATAATAAGCCATTGCATCAGGTAAATCTGAAAGTCACTGAGAAAGTGTTTTAACTACTTTAGCAAAAGTGTTCTTATAGTCTAAATCATGGACATCTATCTGCTTAAATTTATTCAAGTTTTTTTCTGGCCCCCTATTCAACTTGGACAGGCTATAGCCACACCCACACCCATCATCACATCTGATTACATGATGCTCATGAAAACATACAAATTTTGTAAATACTGCTATTGATTAAGTTGTGTACCCATTTCTTTTATGTTTAGAATTACGAAATCACAGGATTTAGGATCGCGCTCTATATACAGTGGGCAGGTCTTTTCTAGGGGCATTGTCGGAAGATCACTTTGGTCGTTGTGTAGTATCTTTGAAAGGCACAATGAAGGCTGTAGCTTTACTAATCGCTCTAAATGTAGGCATAGTCATCAGTTTCCCCACTGGCCCTCCAAATGGTATGCCTCTGTGCATGAACTTAATGCAGGCCCCCCCTCCTCTCAGTCCCCATGTCCGCCAGGAAGGTAATGGTACTTTATTATCTATGGGTCCCTGGCCACGGGGAGACACGATCGATCAGAAGTCGACATACCATAAGTTAAATGTGAGGTGTGGCTAAATAATTTACTTCCGGTCACTCAAAAGGCGAGCCCCCCCCCCCCCCCCCCCCCCCCTGGCTACGGGTATAATCCCTGGCCAGACCCTTCCACTGCAAGTTGGGATGATATGTGCACATTATGCGCCCAGTTTTGCCTTTATGTTTTTGACAATTTTTTTGGCTTCTTTCCCCACCCATATACTTTCCTCTAATGTGTTACCTAAGTTTGTCTGTTGGTTTTAGTGACAGTCCGCTCTTTGTGATCAGAGAGTGTGGTTTTGCTTGAGTTAGTGAGCCATAATATTTTTTATTGGCAAAATGTGAATATGGTGACAGGTTGTAGGAGCTGTTTATATATTTTACAGAGAATCACGCCCATAGATAATTATTAGACATAGCTACTCTGTGATAGATCTAAGCATATCTGTTCTATAGTCCTCATAAAATATATTGTTTTTGAGAAACTTTTTGATGCACTAGTTTGGGCAATAAAAAATCAAAAACATCTCCTTCCGTAGTTATGAAAGAAACAACCTAGTGTTCTTGTATCAATAATAAGACATTATTTTAATTGAGTTGCATTTTGCAATTTAATAATCATGACACTGGTTTGCATTCCAACAATATGGAACATACCAATATATTCATTTAAACTATATTTATTACGTGTACTTTAATGATAGTACTAGTTAGCAGTTCAGGTATGGTAACACACAATATGTATATTGGATGTACAAATTGCAATTGCTTTTTCAATTACAGTTACAATAACAGCAGACACTGGCAATGCTATTCTGGGTTTTCTCGTTCAAGCTTGGGATCCTTCTGATGATAGGATTGGATCTTTCACTCCTGGTGTTGGGATGCAATTGCTTTTAACTGCTCACAATTTGGCATACCTGCCTAGGTATATTTTGTACACAGATTAGATCAGTTATATAACTGGATACCTAGAATACTGTTCAGTTATATAACTGGATATCTAGAATACTGCTCAGTTATATAACTGGATACCTAGAATACTGAATTGCGTACTTGCTCCACTCTACAGTTGTTGAAGCTTACACGTGTGAAGAGCACAGTAAGTAAAAAAAAACATTAGTGTTTGATAAGTTTGGGAGAAATATAGCTAGTCACTTTTAAAACAAGGCACTAATAGTGCTCTTTTAGTTTACCTGGTTCTTAATTATAATCATCACCATGTTCCTTTAAATCTGCTTTCCTTTTAATGCTGGAAAACTCATTCTCTACCAAATTCTTGGCACACACCAATGATTAATATGCACAATAATCAGGTATACTATATTTTTAAGCAGGTTCCATAACACTATGCACTATAGATGAAATTAATAATTTGCACTCACCAGATTGTGCAGCACATAAAATACATTGTAATAGAAGTGGAGGAAATGTGTATGTCAGAATTCTGTGCACATATAAAAAAGGTCATTCTTACAAAGACTATATAGCTAATTATATAACCCCATAAATAAGCAATATACACATATCACAAAAACAATCTTCATTTTTACCAAAAATAATTTATATATAACCCCCCCCCCCCCCCCGCAACTCTAAACTAATCAACTCCTGTACTGGTCAATTAATAAAATTGCAAAAATTGCTTAAAATATATATACCTATAGAGCATTATACTGTTGAATTATACGACCTTTAGCGCTAGCATAAAGCGTCTGCAGCAGCACATTGATGTTGATTTGGAGTCACGCTCCATTCTAAGAATAGAAAACAACCGAAATACTTGCGAAATAATCTACCCACCCGCTTTTACTAAAAAAAACAACAAACAACTACGCCCTCCTCTTAAGCTATACATCGTCCTCGGAATCTCGAGGAGACGGAACGAATTCGGTGTAGCCAATTTTAAAAATTGCTCATATGCGTATCTCTAACCCACTAGGGGGCCAAGCAAAGTAGATTACATCTTGGAATATCATTTTTGAAACTTCCGTGCAACTTACAGTAAAACTTCTAGCTAGTAGGTCTACGCTGTCTTCTCAAATTCCAGTGTCTGTGGAAGTTTATTTTCTTGGACCGTTCTCCAGGTAAAACAAAATTTACCTTCAGCTGTCTCTACATCTTGACAGGAGCCTGCAATGGTAAAATGAAAACCTTTACCAGACTTCATTTTTAAATTTCAGCCGTTTGTAGCAGGGTGTTTGTTGTGCAAAGCTACTGGTAATTGAATGGTCATAATGGATTAACTCAAATCAGACAATGCTACAATAACTGAGATATGTAATTCTTTTGTTCTAAATGCTATTATTTTAAAATGTCCATTGAACGCTCGTGGAGGCTCCTTTTTCTCCTAAAATACAGCTTTTTAGGTTTGCTCTCTTTTTTTCTGAAACTACAGACCAAATATGCTTAAAACTGTGGTATTAGTATGAGTAATAGCACGGGTAACTTACGCGCCGTACTATTATTCTAGAAAATAATTGCTTGCGAGTTCATTTTCTGTTTTAATTACTTTACTTGGAAACGACAAGGAAAAAATATAAGTATATTATAATTAAACTATACTTGTCTCTTAAACTTCCCTGCATTCCCTGAAATGTTCTCAGCTTAACCCACTCATCATGCTGTATGTTGAGGCTAAACCCAAAGTTACACTTATAGCTCATAAAAATTCATGCTAATAAAAGAAAAAAATTTCTTTTTCCCTAGCAACTTGGTCCACAAATTTAAAGAGGGCAATAGACTTGACCAAACTCTCCCCTCACACAATATTTAACCCTGTTTAAAAACAAATGCATCTGAACTGACTTACCTGTTGCTTGCATGACTCTAATTATCACTCATTCTCCACCACTATCTCAAAGTATATTTACACCATTTTTATGAAATATATTAACACTGATATCATGAGTAAAGCCATTGTCATAATTAATGTATAATACTGTTGTTGTTGTTTTTGTTGTTGTTTTTTGTTGTTGTTTTTTCTTAACTGTACAGTTATCTGTCTGACTATATCACACATATTTTTATTGTCTGGAGACTATCCAATACTAACGCATGAGCAAAGTTAACTTGTTTAAATATAATTTACAGACATCTCTCTACTAACTCATAATAACTTTACCACACCAACAGAAAACAACTTAAAAACCTTTACAGCAGTTGCATGCTTTCATCTAAATACATGCTCATGTAATTTTCCTTCAACCACAACAACATTTAACTTCACAATTTCTTTCTCAGCCATTTTTAATCATTATATTATATATCAATATTCTCTCTCTTTCAGCACAAGCATTCTGTCACTGAGTAAAGGCCAGACTTGAACCAACACAACAAGAAGAAGAGAGACAAATAAAAGTGCAGACAAAGTGACAGTTGTGTTGTCTGGCATTCCATTGTTGAGGCAGAAATATTTTCATTTTGTATAAGCTATAAAAAATAGTGTTCATTTATTTCATCACAGTTCTCTCACTCAGATTTGTTCAGCTACTGGGCATTTCCTTTTAAGATGACTTTTAACATACCTGGGAAAAGCTATTGAGTTGGCACTACCAGGATAGAACATTGCTTCACACTTGGGAGTCATTGAAGTACGGCTTACAACCCTCACACCCTCTCAAGCCCTCACAGTCCATGAAAAATCCAATATTTATCAATGTAATACTAAACTAGCAATATAAGGAGGAGCTAATATGTATTTACTTGCACATAAAAAAGTCACACACAAAAAACATTACATCCCTCAAACCCTTCCGGGGGCCCTCATGCCAACCATGGAGAATCCAAATAGTTCGATAATATTAAATAATAACTACATAAGTAATTGTGCTTGCACAAAAATTATCACACACAATAATGTTTACATCTCTACAGATTGAAAAGTGTAGCTAAATTAGAAACTGCCAGCAAGATAAACAATGTTGAAACGACACCAGCACCACTGGAATTTGGAATAATCCCATTGGGAGACTACAAACAATAATAAAATGAAATATTACATACCAGTAAACACAAGCTTAATTAGCTATGCATTGTCAGTTGGAATACCATTGAAATGATTATTCATTGGACTTATTTAGGAGCAGATTTAGTGTTATTAAACTTTTAAAAGTGAATTTATCATTGTTTATTCTGACACGTCTTCACTTTATGCCAAAATTTTATTGAATACTCTAGTATTTATATGATGCAAATATTAAAATGAACTTTGCCTCAAAAATGAATTATGAGTAAGTACAATACATGACTAAAAATTTTTTTTCCTTTACAATATTAACAACATAGCTAACATTCTTCTTTCTTCTTCTCAGATGGCCATCATCTGAGATGTTGACAAATGAAAGGAATGACAGTATTTTTATTTAGGAACAATTAAAATACATGGCAAACTTACTGCAGCACTCAGTGGTCCATAGTACTGAGTCAGTTGGCGAACTATGGTAAACCTAGGGAACATAGAGTTATGATATTCAATATTGATGAGTCTTATCACTTCATATTCAGCTAGTCCTAGCTCAAACAAGTCATCTCAAGTATCCCATACAGCATTATTTAAATGAATATTCATTCTCAAAGACTATACAATGTATATAGAGAGAGAGATAGATAGATAGATAGATAGATAGATAGATAGATAGATAGATAGATAGATAGATAGATAGATAGATAGATAGATAGATAGATAGATAGATAGATAGATAGATAGATAGTAGATAGATAGATAGATAGATAGATAGATAGATAGATAGATAGATAGATAGATAGATAGATAGATAGATATAAGCAGACTTCAAACTGTTTACTTTGTTGCTGTATTTTGCCTCGAGGCTAGCCTCATTTGAATCTATTATCGACTTCATTAATCGCATCACTACTACCCAAATGCCACACCAACTTCCAGGTGTTATATTATTATGTGTATTTTCATGAGTGAAGGTAAGTAAAAATACTATAGTGTGAGAGTCCCATTATTGTACGACAAGTGTAATAATTGTTTATTCTCATTGAATATTTTTTCCAAATCAATATACATTAAGAGACAACTTCGCCATACCACCTCTAAAAATTGTTGTCCAGAACTACCCATGGGTGTGTTGGAGCATTAAATATGCAGCGTTCAATATGCAGTGTTCAATATGGGAAATATTGAATGCTCATATGCTGTAGAAATACTCAAGGAAAAACTTTTAATGTACCATAAATGCATGCACTCAAGAAATAATGTATAGGTTTCACCACAATGAGGAGGTATGGGATTTACACAACTAAGGGCTGAAGGCCCGATTTACACAACCAAGGGCTGAAGGCCCGAGGATAGTGTAAGTACCATGCCAACCTAACACGGAGGGGACCAATGGTTCTATGCTATACAAAGCGCACAAAAATGAATTTTGATTGGATGATTCACTTATTCACCTACTAGGAGGTGGAATCTGATTGGACACTTTGAACATATCATGGTAGTACAATTCCCCATATTGTATGCTGACATTTGCAATAAGTGTTTATATATTATTATATGTGACCGTCTACAGGAAAACCGGGCACAACGCGGCACCCTTCGAAAAAAAATTTTTTGCACTTACAGAGTTGTCGGCGTCCAGATATTGAGCTCTCCAAGTTTTATCGTCGTAGCTTAAGTCGTTCCCACTATAATAGACCTAACCGGCTTGAAACAATACATTTTTAAGAAATCGATCTTTTCTCGATATTTACGCTGCCCGGTTTTCCTGTAGACGGTCACATATATATATATATATTCCACCCTAGATATCTTCACAATGTTATGACTAAGCTCATGTTTATCACATAGTGTTATCTCATAGCTGTATTGGCCAAGTTATAGCAACTGTGTGGCCTGGCCTGGTGTACCAGTTTTCAGAGTGTTTACAGCTACCTTTACACCTAGAGTTACCAACAAACTGCTTCAGTGAAGATATCTAGTGTTGAATAAACCACTTATTACACTGGTCAGAGTGATATGGCTAGATATTTCTGCTCCTGAAATATTTCACCATTTCACACTCTGACTCATGTAATAAGTACTGTGTATATATATATTATATTATATTATATATATATAATCTGGAAGTTTTGTAAGAACACTAACTGTAAGTAGCTATGATATAGCAAGCCCAATATAAGATTCTACACTAGGCTAGCTCACTTGTATGAATGCACTATTTGCTGAACATACCTGAAGTCTACCAAACCATCACCTTCAGCTGGAGCAGTCCAAGTGAATGAAACAGTTGGATTAGTGTTCCTCCGACTGTGACAAATTGTTGCCTGTATCACAATACATTATAATATACATCTCTTGCCATTTTCAATGCAATGCCTACTTCATCTGCAATAGATTTAAATTTAGAACAATTAAGAAACCGCATTCCATCACCCGGTGTGAAGGATCCAATTCTGACTTCTGATGGATCCCATGCCTGCACCAAAAATCCTTTGAATCCAATTCCAGAACCAGCACTTATAGTGACTACAAATACAAAAGCATTAACATCATTACGTCACAACAATCAGTTTCAGCTACTACTTGCTAGAACTAGATTATCAATAATGTTTCAGTGTTGATGTAGTTTCACTATTTACAAACGCTCATATCTGTTTATAGAGCCCTGTTTCTTAATCAACTTAAGAAGGCTGATGAGAAGAAGTGTACTGAACAAAACCTCACTACATATATTTTTCAGGAGTTACTGAAGACACTAAATTTAACATCTATAATGTTTGTTGTTGTTGTTTGCTCCAAGTGCGATGTTTCATTCTGATGCTATTTTTTTAAGTTTAATTATTAAAAATTTAATTAAACTTAAAATTTCACACAAGTTATCAGAAGTAGCTAGTTCAGTTTTAATACTACAACAAGTTCATAGAAAAATTCTTAAAATAAATAAACAATTGTTGTATGATCATACCTTACTGCTACATGTCACTAAGAGGGATTGCAAATTCTGACATAACTTGGTGTGTCTCATTCTACTACTAATTGCATTTTCTATACTAACCTTCATGCCTGGTTAAGGCCACCAATGGTACTATCACATGCACCTTATCTAACTACTCCCCATGTGCTAGTATAGAAGGATAGAAGACAAAAGAATATGACCTAGTATTGATACATAGCTATCTTCAATAAACCCTTCCAATTTTCACACTTTACTATAGCTGATACTTCCATTCACACTTGTTTTAATGAATAGATATCAGGGTAGTTGTGATCTATTGATTGTGCCTAAAGAGAGGCAGCAAAATATTGCAAATCTGTTCACTTGCAAACTAAGATAATTTACTTACCGTTGTAAGTTTCTCCAGCAGTATATCCAAAATAATTGGAATTGTTGCTGGCTGGGACACCAGTTTTAATATCGTATGTCCCGTTACCTTCTTGCAAAAAATGAGGAGCGTAAAAAGCTGGTTTTAAGTCCACGCAAACCGGTTCAACGGCTGGTGGTCCAGTTGGAAGGCCCACCGATATTCCAGCCACAAATCCAAGAACAATGAGATTTTCAAGCAAACCGATCCCCATCCCTACACTTATCTGTTCACGATAATAAGCAGAAAATGATACTTGAGAATTTAATGACTGTGAGGTGGGATACACCAAATTTATACATGTTTGGTTGGTTGCATAACTTTAAGTAACGCCGATCGCGCGAGGCGCTTGCAACTGTAAATCGCACGAACTAAACTTGTAATTGTTAGGTAACTGTATAGCGTTTTCACGCGTTCTCGGGTTAGAAATGGTATTCATTGAACCGCAAAAGAGTGCAGTCTGTACAGGCAGATGAATAATAACCCAAGTATGATAGTGCAAGTTTAAAACATTAAAAACATTTTGCAACATTAAAGCATTTTGAAAATTTGAATTGTACGTACGTCTATTTAGCTATAACATGTTACTACCACCACCGCCAGCTATGGCTTTATTAAATTTACATGGAGTGGCTACTCTACAATCTGACTACACTTAAGGTCATCTTTAGTTACATGTAGACCACAAGGGCTAGTTACATCACACAGTTTGCCTGCCACCACCATTACACCTGAACATGCCCCTGGTTAGCAGGTAAGAGTGTGTGCATCTCTATATGTTACAATTGTGGTCTAAAATGACTTGAACTGGCAGCATTCAACAATAAATTGTTCCAGTTGTCAGCTTTCCTGATTAATCTTTTTAGTCATTCACGGTTCAAAGTTATGAGGATTTGATATCGAAATAAGTTTAATAATTATCTAACCGGCTTCATTAAATTGTTGAATTGATGAAATGATTCCACATGCCACAGAAAACCCTTTACCAAATCATTAATAGTGTCTGTTTAAGTGAGGCTTATGGAGGAGCCACTAACAGCCATTGTTTAGTTAGACCACCACTTCATGACAGTATTCTTTGTTTGTTTTTTGTTTTTATTTTGTTTTTTTTGCTTGGCTCTTACCAAAATTTCTAAACTCATGATCCTCCATGGTGCCACATGACAGGGGTTGTTTTTTTTTGTTTTTTGTTTGTTTTTTTTGTTTCTTTTTTTTTCTTTTTTTTTTCTTTTTTTTCTTTTTTTTCTAAACTCATGATCCTCCATGATGCCACCATAGTCTTGGTTCTATCAACTCGCACCTATTACCCTCACCGGCAATACAACCATCTGCACACACCACACTGCACATCTTGGAATCATGCTGAGAGATTTCATCTTAGCTGCTACTTAGTTGAGTAGGAATTAGATAAGTGTTCATGTGACATGTTGATCAATCCATCATCTTTAGAGCAGCATGACTATACATCCATATGGGAGCATAAATGTTGGAGGGGCAGCTTATATGATTACATCTTATGTGATCACAATACAAATTGAAAGTACATAAGTTATATAATATTAAATTAAACACATTCAATAGTGTTTTTCCATGATACTGAAGTTATTTAATTAGAGCATGAAATATCTATGCTCTGGATAATATAACAGTTCAACAATTTTTTTGTGTACTGTCTTCATCAAGCCATTTTATTCTAGCTGCAGAGACAGTACTATACAAGAAGGCCTGTAGTCAGAAATTGTAAGGAGTGGAAGGGAGAGGGGAGGGAGATTATCTTGGTTGATATATATGGCTGTGAAAAAAGACTGCAGAGAAAGTGCCCACTTGATGTAGTATTTTTTATACTCCTAAACTTATATGCCATTATTCTGGAGCTCATGCTATCTGCTTCATTAATGCGGATGAATTAGGTCACTAAATGGAAAAATATGGAGTTCTCTTGCTATGATATTTGCTATGAATTTTTTGCCTTTAAAGTTTTCATTATCTCATCTTTCATCCAATGATATTGTTTATATTTCTTTTCTTGGATGTTTTTACATTGTGAAATTCACTACTTCAACAATCTACATAGGTATTCAGAAGTTAATTATACAAAAACTTGTTAATGGTACCACTAACTACAAAACCAAGCACCACACGATTTAAAAATAACTGTAAGTTAAGGACAAACAGCCTTGTTACACTCTCAGGAAGACAGAGAAGCTTGCCATGAGAACTCCAAGAAGACCTGACATGGTAACAATTCCAGCACCAGCTGTAGTTTGAGAAGTAGTTTGAGAAGTAGTACTTGGAGCAGTGGTTGCAGGTGTATATCCATAAGGCAACTATAAAATTATATAATTATAATATTATTTCAGTCTTACTTGACACACCCTAGCCCATTTCAACTTACAGCTGCACTCAAAGGTCCAAAATACATTGATTGCTGCCTAACAATAGTGAACCTAACAAATAATATGAAACAATATTATAATCTGATGGATCTCTGTAACTTTATGTCGAAAAAAACTGCTATGTATTCTGTATTGAAAATTAAATTCAAAAGTTGTGACTTTACCTGAAGTCCACCATTCCATCACTTCCAGAAGGAGCAGTCCATGTCAATCTCACCATAGAGTTGGTGTTTCTCATAGAATGGGTAATTGTACGCTGTCAGTGGTAAAAAGCGATATATATAATATGTACATACTACCACTTCCAAAAAAAACAACACGACAACAACATGATACTAGTTACTATGATAAAAACCAAAATCTTTATGTACAAAATATACCTCGGCAGGTATGCCAAATTGTGAGCAGTTAAGAAATTGCATCCCAACACCAAGAGTGAAAGATCCAATCCTATCATCAGAAGGATCCCAAGCTTGAACGAGAAAACCCAGAATAGCATTGCCAGTGTCTGCTGTTATTGTAACTGTAATTGAAAAAGCAATTGCAATTTGTACATCCAATATACATATTGTGTGTTACCATACCTGAACTGCTAACTAGTACTATCATTAAAGTACACGTAATAAATATAGTTTAAATGAATATATTGGTATGTTCCATATTGTTGGAATGCAAACCAGTGTCATGATTATTAAATTGCAAAATGCAACTCAATTAAAATAATGTCTTATTATTGATACAAGAACACTAGGTTGTTTCTTTCATAACTACGGAAGGAGATGTTTTTGATTTTTTATTGCCCAAACTAGTGCATCAAAAAGTTTTTCAAAAACAATATATTTTATGAGGACTATAGAACAGATATGCTTAGATCTATCACAGAGTAGCTATGTCTAATAATTATCTATGGGCGTGGTTCTCTGTATAAACTGCTCCTACAACCTGTCACCATATAATCATATTCACATTTTGCTAATAAAAAATATTATGGCTCACTAACTCAAGCTAAAAACACACTCTCTGATCACAAAGAGCGGACTGTCATGAAAACCAACAGACAAACTTAGGTAACACATTAGAGGAAAGTATATGGGTGGGGAAGAAGCCAAAAAAATTGTCAAGAAAACAAAAACAAAAAGGCAAAACTGGGCGCATAATGTGCACAACTTGCAGTGAAAGGGTCTGGCCAGGGACCCATAGCTAATACTCCACACTCACCTGTGTATGGGCTGTCAGCAGTGTATCTATAATATCCAGCTGTACTGTCGAACGGAATGGTGGTAGTTATGTCATAAGTACCATTACCTTCCTGGCGGACATGGGGACTGAGAGGAGCGGGAGCCGGCATTAAGTTCATGCACGGAGGCATACCATTTGGAGGGCCAGTGGGGAAACTGATGACTATGCCTACATTTAGAGCGATTAGTAAAGTTACAGCCTTCATTGCGCCTTTCAAAGATACTACACAACGACCAAAATGATCTTCAGACAACGCCCCTAGAATAGACCTGCCCACCGTCTATAGCGCGATCCTAAATCAAGTTATTTCGTATTCATTGGTGCGTAATTCTATATTCATTGGCGCACCCGGTGCGCACAATTTTACTCGCGGCCATCATGGGATGCACGAGAATATCGGGTGCCATATATCAGCCAAACGTAACCTTCGTGATTAAAACTTGCACTCTTTTGTCCACAGAATAATGTTTTAAACTTCTGAAAGTATATGGGTGGGGAACAAGAAAACAAAAACAAAAAGGCAAAACTGGGCGCATAATGTGCACATAATAACATATTTTTTTTCTGTGTATGAGCTATTGGACACAAAAACCGATCAGTTGGAGGTGATAAACTCTCTCAATTATTATCATAACATGTCCTTGGCTTGTTCAGGCCATATCCTTACTGGCTCCATTATTCCTCCCTCAAGCTTGTCTTATGTTTTAAGGGACTATATGTCACTCCAGAAAGGATGGAAATTAGAAATTTCATCCTTCATTGGCTATTTTACATCCTTTCTTTCGGTCATTTTCATTTTTTCTCACTCCACAATATCCCAGGTCATTCACATTGGCATTTTAACAACTAAAAAATCAATATGTGCACAAAGAGAGAGCAAAGCAATGAGAGAGCACAATGTTCTGTGGTCAGTTACCACAGTATAAATTTCAATGCTTCAGCCTTTCTAAGAGCTTCTAATTTTGTGGCGCTGTACCTTCTCTCAGCCTTTAGTGGGAAATGTTTTGTTAACTTATAAACTAAGCCTGTTGCAGTAGTATACACTTTTGTAACATCTATTCAAATTCTTGGTAGCTGCAAGTTTCGAAGAAGTAAACTTTTGGATACAAGCATTCATTATGATTCTACCTTTATTTTGTTCTTTTCTTTCCGTTGCTAAAGAGTGTTGTCCATGAATCTCACTGACTAGCAGGTAAAGTGTAGGATAGACCGCCACGACCAATCAGATAATTATTTCAGTTATCTGTGGTATTCCAAAATAGTACCACACTCTTATGTATTGAATTACTAGGACTCAGCTATGGTATTAAACTTTTACTATATATAAAAACAAAAATGGTTTAAAAAAATTAGAAATTACATTTCTTTCTTCCCACTTTTCCGTTTCTATAGAAATTAAGTTCAACAGTTTTGTAAGCTCTTTGTGTGCGCATGTAAGATTAAGCATTAATTAAACTTTTATGACTAGTGGTTTAAATTGTAATAATCAAGGATAAGATTAAGCAAGGATTTAAATGTCGATGTTTCAGACATAAGTTGATTGAGATAATCACTTCGTCTTCTTGAGTGCTGAAAATGTTCTTTCAGCAGTGGCAGATAGTTGTTGCAGTTAAACAAAGCATTTGTGTAGTACTGAAAGTAGCAGGTACCTTAAAACACATTGAAAACTGGTGTGGAGTCGTCATTTCCTTACAAACTTAGTACATTTACAAAATAAGTGTTTATAAAGTTAATTAACCGCAAATTCTTATTACTATTTTGTCTGGGCCACCCCAGACAGTGAGCAGTGCACAGGAAGCAGCACCATTTAGTGCATAGGACCAAACACTGATCATCAGTGTGAAGTATAGACTCTTATGCAAAGATGTGCATCAAAGTAGTGTAGGTTCCAAAAAATGGGTGTGGCGAAGTACACTCGGAGCCCCACCCCCACCCCAAGCAAAAATCCTGTATGAAATCGCATACAATACATCATAAAGTTGCAATTATATAGGATCATGAATAATTTGTTGTTTGTATTACAAATATCTTTGTTGTCTGTGTTTTTGTGTATATGAAATTGTTTTGTAGTGGAGCTCGACATCCAATAGCATGTGTTCCTTGTGGACACTCATAGATGTCTCCTACATGATCACAATCAGCACCAAACACAACAAACAACATATTTTATTGTTTGAACTAATATAAATATTGGTATAAAATACATCTAACAATATTATTTCTATTTTATATTGATGGGAAAAGTGGAATTGGGGAAATTTTTTTTTTTTTAAGTATTATAGTAGAGGGCCTAAATATTATTCAATTTTCTCAATCAAAAAATGAGGGGAATCCCAAACTCTTGGTTTATTTCATGATATATGGTTGCTATGGGGTTTTCCCAGCCAGCATCGAGTTATTAAAGGAACTGATATTTAGTCGTGTCAAAGCATATAATCATGTTCAGATGTTTTCATTTATAACTGAATGTATGGAGCTTTACTATTGCCGAAAGCTGCTTAGTGCTGCCCACAATCGATTAGATAGATACATTTCCCTGAAGTATCAAGGACTTAACTGCAGCAAAATTAGCTATGAAAGTATTATATGAAATTGATTCAAAAGAAAGTATCTATTTAGTTAATAGTAAGACTGAGCGAGATGTAAAATATTTAGTTAATATGGAGTTAGGTATTTGTAATTGTATAATGCTGGTCAGGGTGGGTCACCTTGCTCGCATCAGGCAACTGTTGCTAAACATTATCATGTGACATCAGTAAATTGTATTCCTATTTGTCCTAAATCACGGCAAGTTTTGGCAAATATTGCATTAGGTTCTAAAGCAATACAGGAATCTCAGTTTTATTCTTCACTTCATGAAAATAATCAGGTGAATTCATTGCCAGTAGTGCTGTCTCAAGATTTGAAATTTGATAGTTCTGCATGGGATTTTATACGAGGGCAGGCATCTTCTGAATACAATCAGAAAACTTTTAATGAAACAGAAGAAGAAATAAACTCTGAAGATATTGTTGAAGGAATTGAAGAGGTATTGGCTGATTTAAAAACAAGTACTAGATAGAGTAGTGTTGTGGCAAAAGGGACAAAAACTTTTCTGAGAAGATACAAGAACATGATATCACAGGGAAAATTTTCAAATGCAGCACTTGGTAGCACATTATATAAATTTGGCTGGAGTGTTGGCGCTATACAGAATACACAAGGTGGACATTTTTGACGTGGTCATCGAATTCCGATTAGTGCAAAAGCAGCAGGTAGACGTCGTGGGAAGAGTTCTAAAGGAAAAGGGAAAGCTTTAAGTGGACGTCCTAAAGGTGAACATTCATCTTTTACTATGAAAACTAGAAAAGAACCAAGAGGCAAGCGAATGCATTCATTGAAATCATGTATTGAAAAAGGAACAACTCAAAATGCTGGCAAATGGTAACTTCTCTTTCTACCTCACTGTATTTTTATTCATTATTATATGATACATAATATTCATATATTCTATCTTAAACTATCTGTCATTTACTATTAAATTTATTTCTTTCTTTTTTTTTTAGATTTTAATGGAAAGCTTTGCTATCTGCCACAGTGGTATAACCACATACAATCATAAAGAAAAGAAAATGTACAGGCCAAATTGGCACCCGGTACAAACGCGCATGCACAGAGAAACCAAGACTTTGAGCTGGAAACTATAGCAACTGTTAAAACTATTGCCATTTTCTACATAATGCCCCACCAAGTAATTCTAAATAATACCTGCCTATAGCTCATCGTTGGTTAACGTTTCTAGCTTGAAGCTCACTAACCGAAAGGCAGAGAAGAAAGGCAGAGAAGATGAGTCGTTTCCTCAGGAACTTGGAGGTGAATGAAACAAGACTATTGGAGGATCCCATCACCTACTAATTGGAAGCTTCAACCATTAGAGGGGAATGGATTAGAAGACAGATGTTGGGCCAGTTGTGGAAGTAAATGGTATGTATGTAATCAGATTCCATCTCTTTCTTGCTACATCCTACAGTATAATCATGCAATAGTATTGGCCTACAGTTTTCTGTGCTGTTAGCAGCCAATAAATACATACAGTAGAACTTCAGTTATTTGAACACGTTCGGGACTGAGAGGTGTTCAGATGTCTGGAGTTTTCAGATAACTGAACACCATACAAATTCATAAAGCAGCACTAATATTGGGGTGTGGTCAGGTCAAGTTCTCTGTGAAGATTTTATTAATAAATGCCAGGATAGTGGCACGTGCTCACTGTGTAATACATCCTTATAATTATAAGGAAGCTTTACATATCCCAATTATTAGTAGAAAACCTGAAGTTTTATAGACGCAATAGTTTCCAATATGCTGGCTTTCTATGGTGTGTGCAAATCGTCCTGCAGGTGTAATTATTATAAACCAATTATCTTGCAGTTTTTGTTTTTTTGTTTTGTTTTTCTTTTCATAAAATTATCAGTGTGAGTATCACTTAAAATAGCTAAAGCTTTGCCTTTGTATTAATATTTAGAATTTAACGAAATTATTCAGTCTCCATTGTGGTTTCAGTACTCTATATGCAGCTCATGTAAGTCTCTATGTGGACCAACAGGAAATTCAACAACCTTATCTATTCTGGAACAATGAGTGGATCAAATCCTTTACGAATAAGCCAAAGAATGCTTTCTACAAATAGTAGAATTTCTTCTGATACATTAAGTAGCAATAGGTCATATGGGTCTTTCAAATGATTATATTCCTACAAGTATAATCTAGTTGTGGCTTCAGATCTTTAGCGACAATAGAGCCACCGAATTTAAAATATGAACCAATTAAAATTTTAATTGATGGGAATTAATTCTTTATAATTATATATAGGTCCATATAAATATATACGGTAAATCTTTTAATATCTGATTTAGTATACAGTAATACATGTGCCATTTGGAACTAATACTTTACATGTCCTAAATGTAGAGGTACTTTTAAGACACCATTGTGCGTGTATGTATGTACCTTTGTTCCATTCCAGACCAGTATGCAACATCTCATAGTTCTCTGCCAGTTTTGATCCCTGGAATTCTTCCAGCTACTAATATTCCAGCAGATGATGGGAAGTTTTGTAGACTAGGAGTCCTGAGTCCTACAATTGTAAGTGAGGGGTGTGGTCTATTGGGGTATCCTGAAGTTATTATATAGCTATATTTATTCCAGCTAGATATCTTCACAATGTTATCATATGGTACTATCTCGTATTGCACAAGCTCATTACCTAGTAGTTATAGCAACCACCTGGCTTACCAGTTTTTTTTTTGTGTTATTACAGTTATCTTTCTATAATGAAGGTATCCTAACAGGTTAGAGCAGCTGCCAAAATATCAGCTGGGTGTGGGAGCCCCTCTAGAGAGTTTTAGGGTCAACTTTACGCTAGAGTTATCAGTCCTAGTACAAACTACTTGGTGAAGATATCTAGTGTGGAGGAATAAACCACTTATTGCACTAGTCAGAATGAGATGGCTAGATATTTCACTCTCAGGCTTTATTTCACTCCCTCTGGCTTGTGAAAATAAATTAACCAGCTCTTGAAATAATATTTCGCCATATCACACTCTGACTGTTTGAATAAAAAAAAATTTTTAATCACGTTATTCTAATGCTTTCTTTGTTAAGTTCTTTAGTTAGGTAGTAGCTCTAACGCACAACACTTTCACACCACTGGACATACCTACGCAAGACTTAGCTACCTTTGTGGTTAGTCTAAGGCAAAAGAATTTTAAATACTGTTACGTAGGGCTTATACATAACTATAACAAATAGCACAGCATTTAAGTTTTAACTGCACCCGCAGAAGAATTCTAAAAGGTAAACAATTGAACTTCTAGGATGATACGGGTAATGATCGATAAACCAGAGAATTCCATTTAGTGCATTTTGGGACGGGGTCGACCACCAAACTATCACAAAAATGCCAGGGTCAAAGTACAAAAATGACATACGTATGCCCAAACATATATAATTATATATAAACAAACATCCCATATTTTCAATTGTGTTACTGAGAGTGTCTCGCTCGCTATGCTCGCTTGCCAATAATAATAATAATAATAGTAATAATGACAACATTTATTTTAAAGCTAATAACTGTCAAGACATGGGTTAGATCAATGCAGAATGGCTGGAATATTCCTATGTTGATTTCCTTATTTTTCATTTTCCTTATTTTTATTTTTCCTTCATTTTATACTATCTTTTATCTGATTTGGCTGATATGATTTATCAGAATTAAAGTTGTTGGTGTAATGATTGTTGTGGGGACCATCTCCTAGCAACCACACCTAATATAACAATAAACAGACATATTCTCTTGATGTTCGTTTGTATGTGTGTATCTATGTCAGTGTTCCACTTTTCTGCACTTTTAATCTGAGTATTGCACACACACTCATTGCATATTTTCTAATTGTGTTTCGCCCGTGGGAGGCGAATGTATAAAAATGAGCCACCCATGGTTTCATTCAGATCCAATTAAACCTGATGTACATTAAGCAAACCTGCAGCTTGTGAGCAGTGTGCAGTACAGTGTAGGTAACTAAGGATCCTGGTGGCAGTACTACTAACTCGGGTGTGGATAGCTTGACCCCCCTTCAGTATCCATCCCCACAATTGTGATACTTAAGTTTCTTTGTTTGCTATCAAACTCTTGTTTTCACAGAATTAGAATGATAGTTTTATTTATTTTATTTTTTTCTTTCATCTAACAGAAATTTGACACATTATGTAGCAGAATAAGAGAAGTAAAGGACTTTGATGAAGAGTGTACGTCCAACAGAATCCAGAGATTGGGTGAAAGACAGCACATCAAGCATTGTCATTTACCAGAACTGATTTATATTTTTTTCAAATTTTTGTGACAAATAATAATATGTATGAACAACTTCAATGTTTCTACTCAGTCTCATACATAATGGGTATAACTAAAGTTAAATACCGTTGCTATATTGTTGTCAGGTGTAATAACTTGGCAAGTGTGCAATAACACTTGCCCGGTATTTAAACTAGTTAAAGCATGAGCGCTTAGTGCCTAGTACATTTATCGCACTCAGTCCTCGGGCCTACGGCCCTCGGGCTGTCGTGCAATAAATCGACTAGAAACTAAGCGCTCATGCTTTAACTATAACATATACACAATGGTATACTCAGGAACTCTCTATCTAATGTACAACAGTGTATATCCAAGTGACTTTTACACTCCAAATGTATAATTCTTGTGTATAATCTGGGGTTTCGTGAACAGGTTCACCCTCACAAGAGTTGAGCTCTCCCTCTGCTGTGTTGTGCGTGTTGAGCGTATGTTGACAGTCCCCACTTATCTTGAACATTGTTGTGCATTCCACAATCACCCTCATTCCTGTAGCTATATAACTGTGGTGTGCATTCAAAGTATTATTATTGAAAAGAGAAGTTCTGTTGGGTCTGGTGGTAGCTAACAACCTGGACTTGACAAGTCGCTGCATGACTTAGTACGTTCAACTGAACCAACCCCGAAACAATGAATGTAATTTGAAGTTGTTTACTTGGCATAAAAAATACAATAAATAAGTTCTGATGATCTATTGAACTTAGGGTTAAGACAATGCTTGATGTGTTCTCTGTCACCATCGGACCTCTGGCTCCCATCACATCTTATAGACTCTTTATCCAAGTCCTGTTTACTTCTGTACATAGCATTCATTGTTTCGGGGTTGGTTCAGTTGAACGTACTAAGTCATGCAGCGACTTGTCAAGTCCAGGTTGTTAGCTACCACCAGACCCAACAGAACTTCTCTTTTCAATAATAACCCTTTTGAAGTTATAGCAACCGGTCAAGTTCAACACTTTTTGGGTTTTACAGCTACCTACCCCAGAGACGTTCGCAGTTAGGTTTTACAAACTTAGCAGAGTTAATTTTTTTAGTGGTGGTGGTAAAATATCTTTGTTCATGCACCGTTTGCCATAGCTATGTGTCTTACATAACAGATTTGTTCTTGAAAATTCACTGCCAAATAGTCCAGTCACTCAGAGAATACAATGTGCCAATTTTGCCCCTTCAAACAAAGCGGCGAGTGCCACTAATTTCCCTCTGAATAGGGGAAAGTACCTGAACCGGGTGATAACTCGCACTCTTTTGTCCACAGAATTATGTTTTAAACTTCTGTACCTCAGAACATCACAACTTGGTGTTGCTCTCAGACTGGGCTTTCTTAGTTGTTTTTTATTTTCCCTAGTTTTATTTTCACTGTTCATTCTGTCATAATTTTTGACCAAGTCATTGCAATTTTTTTAAACAACAAATGAGAGCAACTTACTGATAGCTCAGTGAAGTATAATTATGCCTTTAGTACCAGTAGAGTGTTTCTTTCTTACATTTCTCTTCAATTTCATTAACAATTGTTCTTTAATAAAATGTTATTAAATAATATACCAGGAATAATGCTAACAAAAATCTACATGTAATAGTGAAACTCTGTGATAACTGTTATTTTATAGAGTTATAGTTTTCTTCACATACTCATATAAGCAGTCCCAACATGACTGCAATTGTACCAATAGCCAAGGGAGTTGTAACTTTGTTTGCTGCTGCCTTAGTTGGTTGAGCTGTAGCATCTACAGGAAGCCCAGTGGAAGACTGTAATTAAAGCAATCAAAATACACATGAGCTTTTTTGTGTAAAAGAAACACACATATCAAAACAATAACAACTTACGCCTACACTGAGAGGTCCATAGAACATAGTTCTTGAACTAACAATTGTAAGTCTAAACATAAAAGAAATGAGTACACAACTTAATCAATCAGTATTTACAAAATTTGTATGTTTTCATGAGCATCATGTGATCAGATGTGATGATGGGTGTGGGTGTGGCTATAACCTGTCCAAGTTGAATAGGGGGCCAGAAAAATACTTGAATAAATTTAAGCAGATAGATGTCCATGATTTAGACTATAAGAACACTTTGCTAAGTAGTTAAAACACTTTCTCAGTGACTTTCAGATTTACCTGATGTAATAGTTTATTATTCGGCATAATGTACCTCATTTACTGCACTTTTGGTCATGCCAGCTCAACTTGGACAGACTACACAATTGTGTAACTTCATGCACGTCTGTGTGCATTACAATTAAGGTTACAACTTAGGCATAACGCAAGAAAGCCACACCTACTTTTGTTTTCTTCTGAAAAAGAAGGGGAAAATATATGTTCTATATGTTCTGTTAATAAATTTATTGGACACTGCTGATTATCGGCAATAAATGATAAACTGCTAGCACTGTATTGTTCTCGTTTAACCAGGCTTATAACCACTACTGTGAGCTGTACACAAACAGTAAACCATTAATAGGGCTTTCGTACTATAAAAAAGCACATTACGGCAACCATAAAAAGAATAGTTGTAGCATAGCTTGCTATATCAGTGCCATAACGAGAGCAATGTCTTGTAGTCAAGGAGCTCAATGTTTATCTGAAAGCTTGGAATCAGACTAGGCTGCCCACATTAGTATGAAGTATATCCGGGGATATATATATATAGCTAAGTAGCAGAAAACTCCATTGCGATATAGACATGATAGACCAGAAGTCGACATTCCATAAGTTAGATGTGAGGTGTGGCTAAATAATTTATTTCCGGTCACTCAAAAGGGGGATTCGACAGAACCCCCCCAAAAAAACGGCTACGGGTATGCCACGATAATCCCTAGCTACATTCCCACCCACTCCTTCACTTTATGATAGTGTTAATTTTGCCAACACCAATCATATTTGGTCCCATCATTTAGTCAAGTGAGGATTATTGCATATGTTTTCATTCATACTATAGTAGGTTATTATACTCAATGATGAGGAGGGGGGAGGGGGGGGGGGGGGGGGGGTGGGGGATATTGTACCTATCCACCATAACCACTGGGGGATATGATGCTGGTATACCAACCATATATACTTACCTGAAGTCCACCATACCACTACTGCCCGTTGGTGCCGTCCAATTAACTGACAGACTTGACAGAGTATTTATGCGGCTATGAACAATTGTGCGCTACAGAAAACATTGAGGAGAAATATTTACTCATTATTAGGCCTCACTGAGCAGACCTAGTCAAAGATTTACACAGTGTTTTTGTTTAGACTTCATCATCATTGAAGTTCGTTTTGGATTATGCCAAAAAAAATTCACTTAGCAATTTGAATGATAGTATTGTGTGACTGAGCCCAATACAAAGTATTCAAGTGAAAGATATATTCTAGTCTCGAGCCTATAGTATCCATTCAATACATGTGTAAAATTCTGCCACATTAACTGGTACTAGAGACCAGACTAACAACAAGAATTCATTGTAAACTATAATCACAAAAAGGTTAAGAACTCAATATTAGTCAATCAACAGTATCTAAATTCATCATTCTGATGTCTTATTTTTGTGGGTTTTTTTATTACCATCACGAGTCATGATTATAATGACAAACTAAACCATACACTTTTTACACTACACTAAATAGTAAATAAACATTTAACCAGTAAAAATTCTACTATATCTAACTATGTAATCGCTGTACTCATTCTATTACTTACCATGGCAGCAATCGAGCTAAATTGAGTACAATCTAGCAGCTTCATTCCATCTGTAACTACAAATGTCCCTATCGGTGTATTACTAGGATCCCATGCTTGCATCAAAAATCCTCTGATTGGATTACTTCCGCTTTGGACAGCAACTGCAAAAGAGCATAAACTTGAAAATACATAGTCTACAGCTAATTCCACAGCTAAACCACCTCCACTATATATTACTAAAACTACCAGTCAAGTGGATGACGAAATTTAAAACTAAGCAATTTTTTTTTTATACAATTCACCTTGAATTATGTCATTAGTAGCTATGAGTAATAGCACGGGTAACTGCCTCTATTCGGGATTAATAGCACGAGTAACGTGATTGAAATAGCAAGAGCCAAATTATGTCATTATTAAATGAAGATATAAATTGCCACAAGTAATTATTCCTTAAACTATAGAAAAAATATCATACTTTATTTAGTCTTATTAATGAAGAAGTTGAGAGACAACATAAATTAACCAAAACTAAGTTAATTAAATATTCAAATATTCTACATGATATTGAAGAAAAGCTAAAAACTAACTGAATCTTCAAGGAGATTTGGGTGGGGAGACTAAAACTAAACAAACATTCAAGGAATTTTTTTTGTATGAATAACTAAAACTAAAGCCTGGAATCTCTAAACCAAAACAACATCTATTGGAAGGAACAAGCAGAAAGTTTATTTAGTAGACGTAATTTGCTTGCTATAGTTCACTATCAGAGGTTCCACTGTATTACTTGTCCTTTGTTGTTGTTGTTCTGTATCAGATATTAATTTTAGGTCATGTTATGTTCAATAAGAACTTACTGGTATACATTCCCCCACTGCTATACGATAGATAACCCGAAGTACTGGAGGCCTGTAGATTACTTCCTAGAGTGTAGCCTCCTGTACCTTGCTGCTGCATGTGGGGAGCGGTACTATCCGGTTTTAGTTCCCTACAAACGGACTCCCTAGCGGGTGGGCCAGAAGGCAGGCACCAAGACAGTCCAACGCAAACTACAGTAAATAATAACACTTTCATTGTTGCTACGGCTTAGACTAAAAAAATAAACGATGCTCTCCTAGCAGCGAGTAATACGGGTGCCAGAAACTGCGCAGCGCAGGTACGTACAACAACGACACTGCACTCGTTTTGGGCGCGCGCCAAAGCGTGTCATACTACACCTACACCTGCGGTGCCGCCTCGAGCGCACACACCGCGGGACATTCTCGGGGAACAGTTTTAGGGGGGGGGGGGGGGGGGGGGGGGGGGGGGGGGGGGAGTTGTGCTGTCAAGGTGTTAATTAGGCTTACATTGATATCATAGTCTAAGTAGATTCACAGTAAATCATCAGTAAACTAACTGTAGTTATTCTTTTAGCTATTTAACATAGCTATTATAAGAAATAAACTGTGTCACCATTAGTGAACATAGTTAAACACAACTAAGGCCTGCCAGATTATGCTCGAAATATTTGGTTTTATTCCAAAAAAATGAATCCAAAAGATAATAGTATATTAGTCCATAAATTGTCTTATTCTCTTTATTAATCCAATTACGAATAAGTGAAATAGTGATGACTGCAGTAGCTATATAAGAGTTGGTACGTTATGACGTTATGAAATGAATGAGTAAAAAAATCAATCTCTCTCACTGTCTGCATACTGAAGTACTCAACATACAGGATTCAAAAATTGCTAGCTAATCTTTCAGTGAAAACCTTGAACATCCCTGTAAAAATGTTCAAAGAATGGAGAAAACGTGCTCTGCTAGTACAGCTGAAAAAAGTTCGAGAAACCATTTAGCAGAATTCTCCAGATGACTTGCTGGCCCAGGAGCCTGAGCTGACAGCTTTTCCAGTATTTCAAACCTTTTTTTTTTCATTTTTGGAAGTACAATAACAGATGGCCAACACAAACCCAGCTGCTTCAATCAAGTAGCTAATGGAGATCTACCTTGTAACCACATTTCTAAATGTTTATATGTCCTTGTTGTAAAAGAAGAGAAAAAATGCACCATTAATTTTCTTTATAAGTAGCTAAGGACTACATGAACCAAGTAGCTATTCCCATTTTCCCTTTGTTGTTACTACTAAAAACCCTTATTATTCTAAAATTATTCCACTAAGCTATTTCATGTCTACACAACTTAGCTAATCGGGAAACAGTTTTTAAGTGATGACTGCCTTGTAAACTCCTACTGATTTGCTTGCAAAGAGATTGCCATTCTTATCGATAAAATTTTCTAAAAAAGAATATCCTTGGAAGGCAAACTGAGAGCAAAAAGGGTGAATAGGAAAGCTACTATTACAGCAGTAAATTACCCATTCAAAAATGTATGGGGAAATCGCTGTTCAATTAAAATCACATGGGGAAAGTGAAATAGCACGTAACTAAGTGAAATGGCACGGAAACTAAGTGAAATAGCACAGAAACTAAGTGAAATAGCGAAACTAAGTGAAATACCGAGGTAGCAACAAAGTGAAATAGTACGGGTAAGTGCGCAAGCGTGCATCTCTCGTACAGTTTCAGTAGTTTTTCTAGTTGGAGACTTTGCTATTCAATAGAGCAGCAGTTATACCCGATCAGACAAGACATTTTTTCAACAGATTAGGAGGAGCCATAGGTTGAAAACAAAATTTCCAGAGGAAGCCTAATTCAGAGATAGTCAGGGGCCTAGTAGTGATTTTATCATGGATGAGGCGAAAATCAACACCAGTTATAACCGAAAAGTATCACTACGTGTTTTTTTATGAGAAAAGCTATGAACAAGCTAGCTTAAACTTAATATGAATTAAATCAATATCATCAGCAATGAATATTTGTACAAAGTGTAATAACAATGAAATTTGACCATTAAAAGATAATAGAGTTTAATGTATTATAGCAAAGTTACTGTTTTATAATTTGGGAAACTTGCTTCTCCTATATTCAGAGCTACTAAATTCATTTGCAATGTAATGTAAATCTAATGTATCTGTAAGATCTTTATGAACATTCATTATCATTAATGCATTCAATCTTGTTTGGTGCATTGTTTAACACAAATATAGTTCTTGAGCAGAAAACAAACATCACTAATAGCATTTGTAGCTGGTACAAGTAGCAATAGATGAACAACTTCTACAATTTGAGAGAAAGGGCTTCTTTCAGCTTGTCATTCCTTTAACCAAACTGACTATTGAATACAAATTCATACCAGTATAAATATTATAGATGGTATGAAACATTTTCAGATGAGCTAGAAAGTCATCTTTCACTATATCTCTTGGATACAACTCAAATACTTCGTCATAGTGGGAATAATTTCGGTCTTCGTGGTCACCCTTTAGTAGTAACATCTCGAGTTTGCAATAAATTTTGTATCCATCTTGATCGTATCTGTCTTTGATACAATTTATCACCATATCTAGTGTTTCAAAAATAAATAACCCTGTAGCTAGTACTCTTCAGTAGTAGCTGGTATGGTACCACTGTCAATGTTAGAGTCAAAATGTATCGTTGATAAACTAATTTTTCTTTCATTTTTATTCTGACACTGGTTGCTAGCTAATTCTCTCATGAAGATTTTTATGCCAACACAAAAATAAGTCCTATTATGGGTGTGGCTTCATAGAAGTCTGGGTGAGGCAGTCGCCTCATCTGCCTCACCATGTGCTAGGCCTATGATAGTGAGTAAACGATACAGTGGAGCTACAGTGGAAATAAAAATAATAATAAAAAATAAATACAAAAAAGCTGGCCTATACTATTAACGAGTGATGGCTTATGGGGTGAATAGCCCTCTAAAACAATTGAAATATCTGAGGCCACTTGAATGCAAAAACATTTGCAGAGCACTGGCTTATACATATAGATGATAGCGCCTGTGAAAAACTATTTGAGTGGTGATAGACATTATTTAACACTGTGTTTAAATCCATCAATTTGGAACTCACCCCTCCTCCTTCCTACTGTGGAAACAAAAGCATGAACATTTATTCCGCCCAAAAAAGGACTGCTAAATTTGAAATGACTGCATTAAGTAGAAGGTGATTGCATACACTGTTATAAAAAGTTTAAATTAAACAGATTAAAAAATTGAGCAGATTAAGAAGAAAAAAAACAGATATAAACATAAAAGTATGATGATTCTAAAAATGTCCTGCTAACAATTCAGGAGCTAGTTAATGTCAGATTCTTCTGGGTTTTCAAACACATTTCTGAAGGCCAGTCTCTACCACAGTGACATTGTTTTCAATAAACATCACCATCTTCATATGAAAAAATATTATACATGTAAATCATGACTAAAATTGAAAAACAAAGTGGTCCCTATATTATATTAAAGCAATTAAACAAGAAAAAATCAAGGGAGTTCTGACTCGTGTATTCATGAATGCATATACCACTGTCATCCTTACTGATTACCAAACTTGACAACTCCTTACCAACTTGTCACAGCTAATGAATTATTCATGAATACGCTCACCATCGATGTTGTCGTTACTGACAGACAAGTATATTATCAATTCTACTATCATTACTATTATTAAGTTGATTTAATTTTTATTAAAGATGTTCTGGACTAAGTAAATGGTTATCTCTGAGATCTCACTGCTTAGTCAAATAGTGACGGAGACAGCCAAGTCCAAACAACCACAAATTAGATAGATTTAGTTTAATAATAATAAAGTTAATGTTACAAAAGTTAGGCGCTTTCTCCTAGTAGTACTTGCTGGCCTGCACAAATACAATAAGAAGCAGAAATAAGTTTAACACACCCTAGCAACCATGGTCTATTCCGCTGGTTTTTTGCGCTCAAAGAATGAGGCGGCACCCTTAATAATAGAACAATTATAAAAATAATGTCTATATTATTTATTAATTACATTTTTTAATTTAATTCTAAGCAGGTTTGCTGATTGTGTTTTTTTAAGTATGGAGAAAGTATCACATTACTCTCTAACCTGTGAGATGAATACTGATCGTAGTTATATGGAATCAACTGTCGCTGAGAGATGCTCATTCCTTAGTGACAATTGAGTTGATTCTCTTCACCCCAACTAGATATAAACAGGATTCCCAGTTTTAGTTGGGGGAAACTACAGAGAATGATTTTTTTCAGAAAGACCTTGATTACAGCATGGTGGTTGATCTCGTTTTGTTTCCATCTCACTTATTATTATTATTATTATTATTATTACTATTATTATTATTACTGTAAACTCATAGAAGTGTAGGAAAAATGCCAAGAGAAACACCATGAAAAATGCCTTGCCAAATTCATTAAAGAAAAATGAAGTCACACCCAGTGCATACAAAGAGTGTTTGCATCACAAGTGGTAAGGAAGTTGAAGGAATATTTACATAATAAGAGTCATCATTGCTTTGAGTTTGTATAACCAAACTTCTTGTTCCATTCAATGGTCAATGTGATGCTACTTATATACCAATGTTGGCTAAGATGGTTTCTTAATACCAATGGAATTCACTGGTAGCCATATTCTAGCATCAGCAGTCACTGGTGAAGTGTTCATACTCACAAAACATGACTTTCATCAAACCCTCCTGCAGCAGCAAATAGCTATTTGGTAAGTATGTAAAGATATTTTTAAAAAGTGGTCTGTGAGAAAGCAAATGAGAATCATTTACAATTCTTCACTTAGATGCTATTGACATACTTGCATAAAAATCTTTACAGACGTAGTTTTCAGGCACAAGAATTAATCTTGCAGTTTTCCTGGATCTGGGAAGACTGACTCAAGATTTATATCAATTATTGTCATACTATTATGTTCACATGATAAAAATAATTCACAAAATATTCCAGAAGATACTTCACAGCTGCTTGTTATCGTTTTATAGTGGCTAGTGAGGGTCATCTTTAATGGTGAATACAGCATGCAGTTTTATTGAGAACAACTCATTATTTGGTAAATTAACAATAAAATACTGTAGCTGCTGTTGGCTTCATTAAATGGAGCTAGCATGCTGGGAACTGAGTTTTGACCATTAAAATGTATATAGGCAAGTATTTTGCTCTGCGTATCAACAAAAATATTCATACATAAGCCACATAGCCCTGTAAAGGCTATTCAAAATATTTACTTCATTAGGAAGCTTTGCTAATGTTGGTAAAGTGCATACAGCTAGGAAAATACGACCAAAAGTGAGCTCAGACCACAGGTAAAACCGCACGCCAATTCTTTACTTCCGGTCAAAAATTAAAAGTGACGGTTATTGGACTAGTATAGGTATAGTATCTTTGACATCAAAACAGCATATAAGTCACTAAGATCAAATCTTACTAAAGTCAAAGATACTATACCTATTACAACAGAGTCATCCATAGTATACCCTGCAGTTGTGGTAAAGTATATATAGGTGAAACAACTAGAAGGCTTGAGCAGAGAGTGAAAGAACATCAGGATGCTTGTAAGAGAGGTGATGAGAAGGTTTCAGCCATTGCTGAACATGCTTGGCATCAGCATTACCCCATTAAACAGGAAGAGGTAAAAGTTGTAGACAGAGCCAGTAAGAATCGTGAGTTGAAGATCAAGGAAGACACATACAGATGACACCTGACAACAACAAGTTTAACAGAGACAATAGGTTTAGATCTTCCAGGATGCTGGCTGTCCATGCTGGTGCAAATCACCCTCCAGGATATAATAAACAGTAAGCGTGCCCTCCAGAAATCTTGCTGTTTACTTTGTGTTACATCACCATGGAGAGGTCAACCTCAGTTGACCCATGAAGAGGACTTGGCAAGAAGTCGAAACGTCGGGTTAAGTTATAATTAAAATTATTGGCTGTTAAAAAAAGAAAAATTTTCCTAATGTATATTAACTTATAATTGGTGTTGCTCTCAGACTGGGCTTTCTTAGTTGTTTCTGTTATTTTCCCTAGTTTTCTTTTCCCTGTTCTTTCTGTCATAATTTTTTACCAAATCATTGCAATTTTTTAAACAACAAATGAGAGCAACTTACTGATAGCTCAGTGAACTATAATTATGCCTTTAGTACCAGTAGAGTGTTTCTTTCTTTTACACTTCTCTTCAATTTCATTAACAATTGTTCTATTAAATAATATACCAGATTAACAAATATCTGCATATAACAGTGATAAATGTTTTTTAGAGTTTATAGTCTTCCTCACATACTCATATAAGCAATCCCAAAGTGACTGCAATTGTACCAATAGTCAAGGGAGTTGTAACTTTGTTTGCTGCCCCCCTAGTCCCCTTAGTCGGTTGAGCTGTAGCATCTGGAGTAAGCCCATTGGAACCTGTAGCATCTGCAGGAAGCCCATTGGAAGCTGTACCATCTGCAGGAAGCCCATTGGAAGCTGTAGCATCTGGAGTAAGCCCAGTGGAAGCTGTAGCATCTGCAGGAAGCCCATTGGAATCTGTAACATCTACAGGACGCCCAGTGGAAGCTATAGCATCTGGAGTAAGCCCAGTGGAAGCTGTAGCATCTGCAGGAAGCCCATTGGAAGCTGTAACATCTACAGCAGGACGCCCAGTGGAAGCTGTACCATCTGCAGGAAGCCCAGTGGAAGTTGTAGCATCTGTAGGAAGCCCATTGGGAGACTGTGAAAGCAATGAAAATACACATAAACTTTTTGTGTAAAAGAAATACACATATCAAAATGTAACAACTTACGGCTACACTGAGAGGTCCATAGAACATAGTTCTTGAACTAACAATTGTAAGTCTAAACATAAAAGAAATGAGTACACAACTTAATCAATAGCAGTATTTACAAAATTTGTATGTTTTCATGGGCATAAGTGATCAGACGTGATGATGGGTGTGGGTGTGGCTATAGTCTGTCCAAGTTGAATAGGGGGCCAGAAAAAAAACTTGAATAAATTTAACAGATAGATGTCCATGATTTAAGAACACTTTTGCTAAAATAGTTAAATACTTTCTTAGTGACAGTCAGAATCAAATAAGTTTGATTTACCTGATGTAATGGCTTACTATTGGGGCATAATGTACCTCATTTACTGCACTTTTGGTCATGCCAGCTCAACTTAGACAGACTACAGCAATCGTGTAACTTCACAGTCTGCGTGCATATAAAATTTATTAAAGAACTTAGGCTTTGCGACCCACAATAATTCCTAGCTACATACCCACCCACCACTTCTCTTTCTGATAGTTGTGTTGAATTGCCAACACCAATCATAGTCTGATCCCATCATTCAGACAGGTGAGGATTATTGTATGTATCATGTCATAGCTATAGTACGTTATTATACTCAATGGGGGGAGAGGGGGAAGGTTTGGGGAGGGGGAGGTTATGATGCTGGTATACCAACCATACGTACTTACCTGAAGTCCACCATACCACTACTGCCCGTTGGTGCCCTCCAAATAAATGACAGACGAAACAGAGTATTTCTGCGGCTATGAATAATTGTGTGCTACAGAAAACATTGATGGGAATTATTTACTCAGTGTTAGGCCTCACTGAGCAGACCTAGTCAAAGATTTACAAAGTGTTTTTGTTTAGATATCATTATTGAAGTTCATTGTTGGATTATGTTTAAAAAAGATTCACTTCAGTAATTTTGTGTGACTGAACCCAATACAGAGTATTCAAATAAAAGATACCTTCTAGTCTAGCCTGTAGTATCCATTTAATACTTGTGTAAAATTCTGCTGCATAAACAGCTACTATAGACCAGACTAACAACAAGAATTCATTGTAAACTACAACATCGCAAAAAGGTTAAAAACTCAATAATTATTAGTCAATCAACAGTTATAATATCTAACTTTATCGTTCTGGGTTTGGGTTTTTTTGTTTGTACACCATCATGAGTCATGATGATATAACAGCAAACTAACTCATTCTACTACTTACTTACCATGGCAGCAATCGAGTTAAAACGAGAACAATCTAGCAGTTTCATTCCATCTCTAGCTACAAATGTCCCTATCGGTGTATTACTAGGATCCCATGCTTGCATCAAAAATCCCATGATTGGATTACTTCCTCTTCGGAGAAGAACTGCAAAAGAGCATAAACTTTAATATATACATAGTCTACAGCTAATTCCATAGCTAAACCCTCCAAAAGTCATCATTATTGCTGGTCTAGAAGAATAAAAATAGACTTAATTTCTGCTCTCAATGTTATCTGTCTTTGAATGGCTTTTTAATCACCACAAATGCAAATAGACCATAGGTCTTATTTTTTTACTCACTATTGAAGGTACATACACAGAGCAAAATGAGTTCCAACTGCCTAACCTTTAAAGCTTATGAAGTTCCTTCATACTTCAATAAGCACAGTGGTAATTTCCAACCAACTGAATGAAATGTTATTTGCTAACTTTTCAAGCTACCAATGATGTTTAAAAATGGCCAGCTCAACAAAATATATAAAGAGAGCTTATTAAGTTATGTATTAAAACCAATTCCCAAATACAATTATTATCCTCAATTCTTTCAACCGAGAACGACTTGTGACTACTAGGCTTCAAGTTCACAAATCAGAGGTTGTATGAAATACATCATCTATTGGAAGGAACAAACCGAAAGTTTACTAAATCGAGGTGATTTGCTTGTTATATCAGAGGTTCCATTGTATTACTTGTCTTTTGTTGTTGTTGTTTTGTATCCAGATATTAATCTTTTGGGTCATGTTATATTCAATAAGAACTTACCGGTATAAATTCCCCCACTGTTATACGATAGATAACCCGAAGTATTGGAGGCTGGGAGATTACTTCCTAGAGTGTAGCCTCCTGTACCTTGCTGCTGCATGTGGGGAGCGGTACTATCCGGTTTTAGTTCCCTACAAACGGACTCTCTAGCGGGTGGGCCAGAAGGCCAGCACCGAGACAGTCCAACGCAAACTACAATGAATAATAACACTTTCATTGTTGCTACGCTTAGATTGAAAAAATAAACGATGATGCTCCGAATGCAGAAACTGCGGCGCAGCTACGTACGACACCGCACTAGTTTTGGTACTGCGGACATTCTCGGGGAACAGTTTTCGGTGGGTGCTCCGGAACTAATGGATCACCTACAAAGCAACACCATGCCGTATTGTTTACACGCTCTCGCTGTTGTGTCGGACGCGCGCGCGTTAGAACTGTGAATGGATTAATTATCGAATGGAACGTCACTTATACTAGTGATGTGCTCTAATAGCACAAAATAGCGAAGCGAGCGATGCATGTTCCCTGTAATTGCAGCTATTCCATGCATGCTTGGTGTGGCTACAAAATACTGTCAGATTCTTTACTTTGCTACTTGTTTCTGTTTCGTTTTAGCTCTCCTCCTCCTTGCCCTGTCTTTTTCATTTCTTATCGCTCTCCTTACTAATTTTTCTTCAGGAGTTTCTAACGCCCTCAAAGCTCTTGACTGAGCGTTTCTAAGTAAACAAAACAAAATGTTGCTAAGAAGGTTACCCGGCCCGCGCAAGCGCGTAGGAGAAAGGGTACACACGTACGCCCACGCAAGAACAAAAACAATTTCTTATCGCGAACTCAGTAGAGAGTCAGCTCCGCTCGCTTCGCTCGCTTCGCTGAATTATTCCAGATAATAGTATATTATTCCATAAATTTTATTATTATTCTCTTAATTAGGAATAAGTGAAATAGTGACGACTGCAGCAGCTATATAAGTTGGTAGTTATGAAATGAATGAGTAAAAAAAATTGTTTCTCTTACTATCATACTGAATTACTCAACATAAGAATTCTTGCTAGCTACTCTTTCAGTGAAATGAACATCTCTGTAAAAATTATTGTTCAAAGAATGGAGAAACAAGCTTTGTACAGCTGAAAGAAGCTCAAGAACCGTTTAGCATAATTCTCCAAATGACTTGCTGACTATGAGCCTGAGGTGACAGCTCTTCCAGTATTTCAAACCTTTTTTTAATTTTTTGGAAGTACAATAACAGATGGCCAACACAAACCCAGCTTCTTCAATCAAGTAGCTAACGAAGACTCATCTTATAGCTAATCAGGTAACAGTTTTTAAGTGAGATGAATGCCTTGCAACTCCTACTGATTTAATTAATCAGACATCTCGTTGTCTTCATCATCAACCCGTCATGAGTGTGCTACTTCTGGTCTGCCTGATCTAACATCACAATCTTGTGATAAAAATTCTGATGATAGAAACAAGACTTCTTCCAGCCTGGAAGCCAGATCAGAACCTGAAGTTGTGGAGTCAGTTCAGCTAGGTGAAGGGACTTCGTCAGGAGACACTGCAGCATCTCAGGACAACATTGACAAAGATGTGACGCCCAGGCATATGACGAGTGACAACCAGACGGTCATTACACTATGTACAGTCATATGCAGTGAAAGACAGAGTCAACTACGACTGTCTCTCCGGTGAACGTCGTACTGAAGTATGCATATTTGATATTCTCCCTACAAAAGAAGACTTTGACATTTTGAAGAAGAACTTTGCAGTTCTTGTATCACGTGTGATGGTGAAATTTATACCATATTTCACTTCAGACTACAAGGAGCTTCCAACTAACCAAGCATATTCCTCATGAGTACTCCAAAGAGATGGCAACCAAGTCAGATATAGTAAGACTTTATTTTAATTAATTGCATTAATTAATTGTGAGCATCAATTATATTCATTGTTACTAGGTCCCACTTGGTATTCTCCTGAAGAGTGAGATGAACTACGAGGATATGACAGAGATTTTGGATCATAGCTATGTTCCCGCAGTGAATTGTGAGGTGGTCATTCCTCAGGAGAATGGTCCATTACAGGACCAGAAATTTCTCACTACTCTGGGTACTCCTTGTTAGCTACTAGCTAGCCACCGTTCGGAGTACTACAGATGCTACTCCGAGACTACCTCTCAGTGGCACGGGCTAGGGGAGCTCAAGTCATTCGATCTACATCGGAGTTGATGAAGGACTCACTCAACGGATTGTTGCCGGTAGCAGAAGATTGGCATGCTAAAGTATGCTTGATGGAGGTAAGGAATATTCTTTGTAATGGCTTTTTAGACATTCAACCAGTTCATGTGAAGACATTTGGTTAATTGTGTTTGAGTATTTGTGGCCTTGATATACTTGATAAGAGAAATACTGATGTTTCCACATGATGTGACCGTCTACAGGAAAATCGGGCTCAACGCGGCCCCCACAATTTTTGTTGTTGTTTTTTTTGCACTTAAAGAGTTGTCGGCATCCAGATATTGAGCTCTCCAAGTTTTTATCGTTGTAGCTTTAGCCGTTCACGATATAATAGACCTAACCATTCCCTTCCTTAGGCTAATTTAATACATTTTTAAGAATTCAATTGAGTTTTACACGCGCCATGTTGTGCCCGATTTTCCCCATAGATGATCACATATTAATTTTGCAGTGGGAACAATTAACCCATTGTCTATGAATTAAAGTAGCACTCTTACAATAAAATAAAATTTTTACAATTTTTTTTTGCCACTGACTGCAGCTAGGTTAGTTAGGAAACTGAACTCTCATTCAGTAGTTGTGGTGCCGGAAGAATTGATTGAAGTTTTTCCCTCATGCTCAGGAGATTACGTTCCATGTGGTAAAGATATTTTTGTGTGCTAGTAGGAAGAGATTGTATGGTAGAACTTTATTTTGAAACAAAATATCCTAGAAACAAGGGTTCATTTTCTATATTAAAATTTTCCTCCCTCTTCTTTCTCCAACATTTTTGTAGTGCATGTGTGTGTGTGTGCATGTGTAATGTATGTGGTGTGTGCATGTGTAATGTATGTGGTGTGTGCATGTGTGTGCGCATGTGGATGTATGTGTGTGTGTGCATGTGTGTCCATTTGTGTGTATGTGTATGTCTGTGCAGGTGTATGCATGTGTGCATGTGTGTGCATGTGTGTGTGCATGTGTGTATGTGTGTGTGTTCGTGTGTGCATCTATGTGTGTATGTGTGTGTGTGTGTTTGTGGTACATTGTATGCTCCAACTACAATCATTCAAATTTAGCATCTGTACCTTAACTAGAGGTCAAAGGGCATGCAAGGGATTCTTCCTTTTATACCCGGACCTCCGAAAGGAGTTCAGAATGTAGTACACGAGGCCACAGATTTCGCGTACAGAGAATAGCATTGAATTATAAAAGCGACCTCTACGTTTAACAGGTCACTTGAATCAATAATAACTAGTGGTGCGCTCGAATAGCGCAAAATAGCGAAGCGAGCGATGCATGTTCCCTGTAATTGCAGCTATAGATACAGTTATTTATTTTGATGTTGTTAATGTTATGTCTGTCTGTTGTTTCATATAGATTCATTGGTGCTTCTATTCTATACCACTGTATGATGAAGGCTATAAAATTTAGGCTATGATATAATAAAGTTTAAATGTTATACTTTTTGTGGTAAAACAAGAGTAATGAATTATTTTATTATTTATTTTATTAATGTAATTCGTAATCAGCTACATAGTATTGCTTTATATAATCAAGTTTAAATGTTATATTATTTGTGATAATATACCTTCAAAGTTATTGGCTGGTGTTTTAGACAGAATATACCGCTATTTAATTAAAAATGTCATACATCATTACAGTTATAGCTGATGTAAACTTTGTGGTTTAATAAAAAAAAATAAAATAAAAGAGTTTGTTTGGGTACTATAAACATATTCAGAGGGAGAGCAGAGTATGTTAAATGGATGTAGATCTTAGATTACATAGTTTGATAATAGAGTTAGGTTAATTTTTATAGTTTTACATTAAATTTAACCTGCAAGTTGGAGGAATGTTTCCAGGATGCATGTTATTTTGAGCTGAATAGAGCTTAGGGATATGTTTATCCCGGCTACATCGACAACATTCCAATGACTTAAATTTCATTTTGGTGCCTGGAAACTTCTCCATACACGTTATGCAGACTGGGATAGTAATCGATGAGATTTTAGCATAAAAATTACGCATTGCTGTGTGAATTTGAGGATCATCAAAATGCTGGAATAATATGGTGCAATGGAACCTGGGGATGTTGTCTTGACCTGTTCCCCCTAACTTGAGACAATCTAGTCTCTTGTTGAAGTGGTGTTTCATCAGTCAATCTCTGCTGTTGGTTAGTTGACAACTGCTCTAATCTAGAGGAATTTTGTAATGAAGATTCATTTGCTGTTCTCAACAGTTGGTTAGTGGACAAACAGTGGAGCCTGTGATCTCTTTCACTATCACTTTCAAACAAATGTGTGACTTGCTGTTTTTGTGACATTAGTTATAGACGTTGCTCTCTGCATAATGGTTTCCTAAACGAAAATATGTCTCGTGTTAACTTATTGAAGTATATATTTTATTTTATATTAATTATTATTTTAAATTAAGCATTTTGAGATCCAATCTGTGAAAAAATTTAAAACAAGCTGGTTTCAACTGATTTTGGTAGGTTTGGGTGTCCAGATTTACCAAAAAAAAGCTAGGTAAAAAAGGGGGCGGGGAAAACTTTTTAGAGGTCAAAAGGTCATCGACCTTGCCCAAAATCTTAAAAATGAAGTATCTCAGCAACTAAATACCCCACAATATTGATCTTGGTATCAAACTGCTCAGATTTGTACCATGAGTATGGGGAAAAAAATTGGATCATTATGACCATATTTGGACTTTTAAAAATTTGATATTAGGTGTATATAGTGCTTTACAAGGCATATCAAATGGATTTGTGCAAATGTATTGCTCAGAAGCAAGCACGATCTTGCACAACGCCTGCAAGATCCTGCCCAGCTTTGGCTTGTGCAGGATTCTGCAAGCACATTGTGTGTGTGTGTTGGTCCATAAAAGCAGTTGTGCAGAATTCTGCAAGCACATTCATGTGTGCTGTCTTGGACTAGACATTGTGCATAAAGTTGGATCTTTCTTCATTTGGTGGTCAAAATGGAAAGGTGTGAGATTTGTACTGATCATGAGGACTCATCAGAAGCAGGAAAGCTACAGAAGTTGTACATCAAGGGCTATGAGAATCTAATTAAGCAGTGTAGACGTATCAGCGACTCTTCATTGTTAGAGCGGCTGGAAAGAAAATGGACTAGCAACATTCCTATAGCTGTTCATCACAGATGCAGAGCCCTTTTCTTGCAAAAGGAGCCTGATGTAGAAGAACAAGAGCACGAGCCACGCTCTAAACGTCAAAAAGTGTCACAATCTGGTAGGTATGTGTATCAATTCCACACCCTTACATGTAGCATATAACGTAGTGTTAATTTGGCTAACTTATAGTCCTGATAATCATTTCAGACCAGGACCAGGGTCCTACACGATTTCCATACAGTGACAGATGTATCATCTGCAATGAGGACATCATTGCAGATGAAAGACATCCCACCAGACAGCAAACCATACGTCGGGCATCAACTATCACACTGAAGACATCGCTTCTGAGAATGGCAATTGCAAGAAAAGATACTCTAGGAATGGCTGTACAAGGACGCTTGGAAGGCATGGCAGATCTTGTAGCAGAAGAGGCTGTCTATCACACAAAATGCTACTGCACACTATTTAATGTACCAGCATGTAATGTAAGTAAAATAGCCGTAGTATATTTTGTATATTATACCACTCCATTTTTTAGACATCTGGAAGGCCTGTGGATAGTTCTAAGGAAAGTGCCTTTTACAAACTCTGCGAGTGGTTTGACAGTGAAATGGAGAGTGGTGTTTACACTGTAAGCCAATTGCATGAACAAATGAAGACATTAGCAGGTGATGACCTTCCAGTATATCATGAAAGATATTTGAAACAAGCACTCGAGAAGCACTATGGTAATAGTATATTCATTACTAATCAAGAACATAGGAAGAACATTGTCTGCTTCAGGAACTGCACAGATCACATATGGCTGTGGGGATACTCACCTTGAAAGGGCTCGCTATTTGAGGTTCCAGAAGCAAGCATCAAAGGGCAAAATCGACCCCGACCGCTTACCACCAACGGAAAATGCAACAGCACAGCATTCCCTTCGTGTACATCTCCAAGTTGCAGTATGGAAGCATCTAAATACCTCTGTTCTTGAGCCAATTGGAAGAGGATGGGAGTTAGATGGCAACAAAAAACTCAGACCTAAGATGCTTACTGGTTGTATTGCCCCAGACAATCTTCTGAAAGGAATTTGTTGCAACTGCAAGGAAGGGGAGAGGCAGTGCCAAACCATGAAATGCAGCTGCATAAGAGCTGGCATGTCATGTGTGTCTGCATGTGGTGTGTGCTGTGGACACTGTAGCAATGGAGTGGATGTGGAGGAAGTTGACAGTGATGAGGAGGAAATGGACATTACATGTATTTAGTCATAGTAAAAGTTATAATCAGATTCTTTGACATTGTGGGATATAAAAGACGTCATTTCAATGATACTTTTGACCTTTGACCTTATTTGGAAGTCAAGGTTTGGTCTTTTATGTCCAATTTTATTTTTTGGCTCCTCCTTGAGTAATTCCGTACATTTTGACGCCTGGATCACCCCCCTGACATCTTCCGTTGCTGAGATACAATTTTATATGCAATAGGCCAGGGTTAATGACCTTATAAGGTAAATTCCCCACCCCCTATCGCACCTAGCTTTTTTTTGGTAAATCTTGATATCCATACCTACACAAATCAGTTGAAACCAGCTTGTTTTAAATTTTTTCACAGATGAAATTTAAAATGGGGATACTATTTATTTCTTGCATTCGTTGCTGATAAGCTGAAAGGCTTTGCGGTATCGAAATTGTTTGAGTTATATTTTCTGCAACTTTTTTTGCTGCTTTGGGTGTATACGAGAATGGATGTCCTCTGATAGATGCCTTTTCCTTCCTCTTGCAGTACTAAAAGTAGTGGGGATATTAGCTTCTTGTTCAGATGGTGTGGCTGCATTTTCAGTGTCTTCAAGAGTAGTTGAGTCTACAGCTGTATAAAGTTGATTGGTACAGTAATCCTCAGGAATAGTCTAATAAATAAATTAGGAACATTTAATGGCTTTTCAAAAAGAAAGATTCTTTACTTGCTACCGTTTCGTTTTAGCTCTCCTCCTCCTTGCCCTGTCTTTTTCATTTCTTATCGCTCTCCTTACTAATTTTTCTTCAGGAGTTTCTAACGCCCTCAAAGCTCTTGACCGAGCGTTTCTAACGTTTTGTCTACTGGGCATCGCTACTTCGTACGGCGGGTAAACAAAACAAAATGTTGCTAAGAAGGTTACCCGGCCCACGCAAGCGCGTAGGAGAAAGGGTACACACGTACGCCCACGCAAGAACAAAAACAATTTCTAGACCTAAATATATATATATATCGCGAACTCATTAGAGAGTCAGCTCCGCTCGCTTCGCTCGCTTCGCTGAATTAATATAAAGGCAAGGGTGGTGGTTAAGGTGTTATTAGGGCTGCTATTGAAGTTGTAAACACTCTGAAGAGATTGTATTGTGTCTCTTTGGTAGAACTTTTTTTTTGTGAACAAAATATCCTAGACATTTTCTATATTAAAATTTCCCTCCCTCTTTTCTCTCCAAAATTTGTAGTGCATGCGTGTGTGTATGTGTATATGTGTGTGTGCATGTGTGTGCATGTGTGTGTGTATGTGTGTTTATATGTATGTGTGTGCGCATGTGTGTTGTATGTGTGCATGTGTGTATGTGTGTATGTGTGTATGTATATGTGTGTGCATGCGTATGTGTATATGTGTGCATTTGTGTATTTAGGTGTTACGTGTGTGATGATTGTGTGTGTTCAGATGTATGTGTGTGTGTATGTGTGTGTTTGTGGTACATTGTATGCTCCAACTACAAGAATTCAAATTTAACATCAGTACCTTAATTAATATGAAGGCAAGGGTGGTGGTTAAGGTGTTATTAGGGCTGCTATAAACACTCTTAAAAGCTTAAATATCCTTGCCATGCTGAATTGTTGTACATTACTTTCACTTAGCTAGCTGTAGGGAATACATGTACTTTCACTGATGTGCTAATGACCATGAATGCCATGAATACCAGACATACAGCCTCGCTCTCAGCAGGTGAGGCAGGTCAGCCTCAACTAGAAAATTCTAACTGTATGCCGTAAATATTTCATGGTGGGGTGAGGGAGGTAATGAATATTAGCTATCCAATACAATTCCAAGTAAATAAAAACTCAATCTCCATCCATGAAGTTCAAACGACTCTGTTGTTGCATTGATAGTCCTTGACCCAGATAATAAGCTACATTGTTGACAGAACATGTCCCTGGGGCCCTAGCAACGCCTTTACGGGTCACTTTCTCGGAATCAATAATAAATTCAACAAAAAATAAGGTATCATTTAGTGCGTAGGGCGAAATGACTTGTGCTTACAGCTAAAAAAAAATATTTTGTTTAATTAGATGCGGCAGATTTTCCCAAAATCGGTCTTCATTGTAAACCAGTAATTCTTCAATAGTATGTACATTGTAATAATCTGAACTCATTTCAAATCAGAATTTTACCTGGAATTGTTCTTTGCATTATTAATTTAGAGTTTATTCTTTTCATCATGAGATTGATTTGAGATGACTAGTTTGATAAACAAATAAAAATGTAAATATATCAGCATTAATTTTGAACTCATCCCCAATATTCACATCCATATAGACGTACAAAGAATGTTTATAGTTACAACATTACCAAAAAAATTAGATCTCCTTTTGTGCAAGTCAATTCGCGCCTGCTTGTTGACTGAACTGAGAGCAGTGGCCTCTAATACCATAATCATATTAATTTCTTTCTCCTCCTACTTCCTACCCAATTTTTTATCATTCAAACTACCACTTTATGAATGTAACCACCGTTTCACTTTTGTTCTGTTGCGCATAAATTACTAGTTGCTGGTGGAAGAAGCCTCTGTCATTTTGGGCTAGTGATTTGATGAGTAGTTTGTGCTAAAGGGCCTAGTCCTTGGTTTACTTAGTTTGATTGGAGGCCATAGAAACAATTAGGAAGTACTACCTAATCATTTACACCAATGCTTATAAAAAGTGCTGTCAGTTCCAACAATGTGACTGTCTGTAGAAAACTGGGTATAATGTGGCCCCTCCATATTTCTTTTTATTTTAGCAGCAAGAAATTGAGATGTCATGTCTAATCTGCACTTTTTTTTTTCCAATAAGCATTATTTTGACTCCTTATTTATTTTTATGAAATAGAACAACATTAAATACTATTCTCAATGTGTCATTTAATGTTGTCCTCTTAGGTGATATGGAAAAGGCTGTATGATACAAAGTCTGGGATGGAGAGAGGTACATTCTATCAGTTGAGAAACTTGATCAACCGCAGGAATGTCAAGAAAGAAGTGAAAAGTGATGTGAATGCAGCTGAATACTTCATTGAAATTGTGGTGACTGGCGGTCCTTGTCCTATCTTGATATGGCATGTATTGATGATACACCCAGTGATACTATTCTATCTCCTGACCTGTGGATGGAAGATGACTCAGTCAGGAAGTCTGCACTGATGGGTGTTGCGTCTGCCATTGTTGACCAACACATCGACCTAGCTACAGAATTCGGTCAAACACAAGAGGGAAGTGAGTGCAGAGAGCAGTGGTGATTGTGGAGAGAGTGCTGATGATGGTGGAGAAGGCGGTGATGGTCCTATGGGTTCAGCATACGAATATTGTCGGGAAGTGTTGAGCTGTATCTCAATTCGATCAGGGAAGGGATGGAACACGTGTAATGGTAGCATGGAAATATTTCATGCTTATTTTCAAGGCAACCAAGCACAAGAACTATGCAATGGAAGCACTCACTATGCTCACACAATATTTTGTAATCCTGCCGCCAAATTTAGCGGAACAACTTAAGTGGAGTCGTTTTGTTAATGTGCATGGCTTTCCAGGACGTAACATTAGTGCAGATCTGCACATGGAGCACATGAACAGGACTGTGAAGACAATTATTGATGGATTGGGAGCTAATAAAACTGATACTGCAATTGTTCGAGCAGGAAAGAGTGTGGGACCAGTCAGTGATATTTTGTCTACATTTGATGATGAGGCAGGAGTTGCTCCAATCAGTGGCAAGCATGCTGAGAAGTCACAACTGAATGATTTGCATCAAATTGTGAATCAACTGATGGAGTCGGAGGTGTTTGATGCAGGTCTACACAACTACAAATCTTTCTTAAACTTAAAAGGAAACCTGACAATAACTTTACCAGAAAAAGACCTTAAGAAATGGATTCTCAATAATTTTTCTAAATACACCCTATCTTAGCTATTCTGTACTTTTTGTGATTGCTATTAGAAATATCTTTGTCCTGTCAAATGAAATACATTGCTACTACAAATATATGAAGGAATGTGAACTACAGAATAAATGCATAAAAATAGTTAAATACAATGCAAAAAATAACTATTTATTTGCTTGAGAATGGAACAATAAATAAATTAAAGTTTGTATAGATAAATAAAATAAGTGAAGGAATGTGGAAACTACAGAATAATACATGAAAAATAGTTGAACAAGTGCAGAAAAGAACTATTTGTTTGTTTGTATATTTGATAATGGAACAATAAATGAATTAATGTTGGTATCACAACTTCCACAAGTACAGTTCCTCTGGCAAATATCACAACACTTGCACCCCTGAGCTTTAAAAACACAATCGTCAAAGTCTGTAAACAAAAATGATCTTCTGCAAACAACATTCTTCTCCAAGCAGTAGTCAATCATGTGCTGTGTAGTGTACCTTGTGGTCAAATCTGTTGATGTTTTCCAAATTGTAGCACATGATAATTTACCATCTCTTCCTGCTCTGCCACTTTCCTGCACGTACATCTGGGCATCACTAGGAATGCCCCAGTGTATTACATGCCGCACATCTGGGCAGTCAATACCCATACCAAATGCTATTGTAGCAAGCACAACTCTTAAAGATGATTCCTTAGTAAATTGTTCAATTAGTTTATTTTTTACGCTTTCATGAGTGCAATGGGTATACATATCTACTACTCTATTAATTATGTGGTTTGGAGCTCCTGTTGGATCGGTAAAATATTCTTCTAAACTATGCTTAATAAAATTGATATATTGAAATTACATCATCGTATGTCTTACAGAATAATTCTTCCCATGTTGCTTCTCTCAATCTTTAACTTCTCCACAGTACCTTGAAAAACTTTACTAATTACATCATCTCCTCTAGGTTTGTCCATCACAGCATATATGATATTATCTCTAGCTGGAGGAATGTAAACGATTTCTGGCATCTGCATACTTAAACTATTTATAATAAATTTTCTGGTAGATTTTGTGGCTGTTGCGGTTAATGCCATCACTCGAACTGTGTCTGGTATGATACTTCTAATTTCATCTAGGTGTGAAAATTCAGTTCTAAATTTCTCTCCCCTACAATTAAACAAGACATTAAGTATGAATCAACACAACCACTCGGAACATTAAAATAGAATGAAATCTGTAACAACTTGTAAGCTAGGTTGTTATTGCTATCTACATAGCTACATGCCATTTGTTTATGCAGTGAGCTTCATCCACTACAAAGCCAACTAAATTTAAACAGTATATTCTAGATGACAAAATTTGCCTCCACTGAGTACTGAAGAAAAGTGCCTCAGGAGACACAAAAATGACCTGATATTCACCCCTCTCTATTTCTTGTTTAGTTTGAGTAGAGATGGATTCCTTGTCTGAAATAAAAGTTGCTCTGATGCCCATTTTTGTTATGCTTCCAACCTGATCTTTCATTAAGGCTATCAGAGGTGACACGACTAGAACAATTGACTGTCCAGAAACACCTCTAAGAGCATCAAATAACCTTGGCAATAGAATATAGCACAAGGATTTTCCATAACCAGTGGGTAAGGAAACAAATATATCTCTCCCAGAAGCAAACTTCTGCAAACATATCTCCTGTTTCAGCTTCAGAGTTAAGCCCAGGTCAGATGTAACTTCACTAATGGCTAAATCAATCCCGCTCTGCAAAGGAGTCAACGCTTCCATAGATCACTGCTTGAATCAATCTGATCGTATAGTCTGCGCACAGTCCTGCGGGTTGGCATAAACGTATTCATCACGAGCGGAAATGAATGTGGCAAATACGAGATAGGTATGCGCAATGTACCACAGAACCTTCCCCGCGTAGCATCTGGTAAAGGGTCTGGCTTGCGAGACTACATGCCGTATAGTTTTCGCGCTCTCACTGTTGTGTCGGACGCACGCGCGTTAGAATGGTGAATGGATTAATTGTCAAATGGAACGTCACTTGGGGGGGGGGGGGGGGGGGGAGTTGTGTTATCAAGGTGTTAGTTATGCTTACACTGCAGGAAACTGACGGAAGTTATTGTTTTAGCTATTTAAACACAACTAGGCCTCCTGTCAGATTATGCTCGAATTTTTTTGGAATCATTCTTTTTTTTTTATTCCAAAATAATGTGTTAATATTATTCCAAAAGATAATAGTATATTATTCCATAAATTTTATTATTATTCTCTTAATTAGGAATAAGTGAAACAGTGACGACTGCAGCAGCTATATAAGTTGGTAGTTATGAAATGAATGAGTAAAAAATTGTTTCTCTTACTATCATACTGAATTACTCAACATCAGAATTCTTGCTAGCTACTCTTTCAGTGAAATGAACATCTCTGTAAAAAATATTGTTCAAAGAATGGAGAAACAAGCTCTGTACAGCTGAAAGAAGTTCAAAAACCGTTTAGCATAATTCTCCAAATGACTTGCTGACTATGAGGTGACAGCTCTTCCAGTATTTCAAACCTTTTTTTCATTTTTTGGAAGTACAATAACGGGTGGCCAACACAAACCCAGCTTCTTCAATCAAGTAGCTAATGAAGACTTATCTTATAACCACATTTCATGTTCTTTTTTTTTCTTTTTTCTTTTTTTTTTGTAAAATAAGAGAAAAAATGCACCATTGATTTTCTTTATAATTAAGGACTATATTCTCATTTTCCCTTTATTATTCTCCTAAATACCCTTATTATTATAAAATTATTCCACTATGCTATTTCATGTCTATTATTCCAGAAAAAATGCTAACAAAATCCTGCAGGGCCTAAACACCACTTAGCTAATCAGGTAACAGTTATTAAGTGAGATGAATGCCTTGCAACTCCTACTGATTTGCTTGCAAAGATTCCATTAGGTTACACCACCAATATCATCGATAAAATTGTCTAAAAAATAAAGTCCTTGGAAGGCAAACTGAGAGCAAAATGGGTAAATAGGAAATGCCATAATTGCATGGCAACTAAGTGAAATAACACGGTATCTAAGTGAACTAGCACGGTAACTAAAGTGAAATAGTACGGTAACTAAATGAAATACCGAGGTAGCTAGTTAAATACAGAGGTAGCAAAGTGAAATAGTACCGGTAAAGTGCGCAAGCGTGTATCTCTAAGCCTTGGAAGCCTTGGAACTAAACGTCAAGTTCCAGTAGCTTTTCTAGTTGGAGACTTTTCCATTCATTATAGGAGCAGTTCTACCCGATCAGACAGAACATTTTTCAATAGATTAGGAGGAGCCATAGGTTGAAAATGAATTTCTAGAGGAAGCCTAATCCAGAGATAGTGAGTGGACTGTACAATAGAGGTACAGTGGAAATGAAAGGGGGGGGGGGGGGGGGGGGGAAGCCTACTATTAGCGAGTGATAGCTTGTACTATTAGGGACCAACAGCACTCTAAAGCAATTGAAATAGCATGAGACCACTTACAAAAAACTTGCAGAGCACTGGCTAGTATAATATATAATGATAGCTACCTGTGAATGACTATTTGAATGGTGATGATGATCTTGCAGTGTGTGCTTGGATGGGATTAACACGTGTTTAATATTTTCAAGGTATCCATCAATCTGGAACTCACCCCTCCTCCTTCCTACTATGGAGACTAAAACATGGACTTTTATTCAGCCCGAAAAAGACTGCTAAATTTGAAATGACAGTGCATTAATTAGAAGGTGATTGCATACACTGTTATAAAAAGATTTTTTAAAATTGAGCAGATTAAAAAAAAAAAACAGGTATAAACTTAAAAAAGTATGATGATTCTAAAAATGTCCTGCTAACAATTCAGGAGCTAGTTAATGTCAGATTCTTCTGGGTTTTCTAACCTATATTTCTGAAGGTCAGTCTCTACCACAGTGACATTGTTTTCAATAACATCACTATCTTCATACCTTTCCAACTGAAAAAATATATAAATCATGACTAAAATAATAGAATTACAATAAAAAAACAAAATGGTCCCTATATTATATTAATGCAATTAAACCAGGAAAAAAATGGAAATAGGAGAAAAAGTTGGTTTGTTTGGTATTTATTTCATGATTGCCTAAATAAAAGTATAAACTGTTTACCCATCTCTCCCAACCAATATACCAAATTTCCACTAATTTCCTATTTTTAGGCAAACTCTCACTACAACTGCTAAATGAGGTGGAAACAAAACGAGATCAACCACAATACATTTCCTAACGAATAAATGTAATAGTAATTGACAAGCGAGCGGAGTGAGTGAGACACTGTCAGGGATAACACAGTTGAAAATCGGGGATATTTGTTTGTTTATTATGTGTGTGGATGTACGTATGTCATTTTGTACTTTGACCCTTCCGTTAGGTCGATGTTCCCAAACTTCACTAAAAGAATCCTATGGTTTATCAACCATTACCCATATCATCCTAGAAATTGAATTGCTTACCGCTTTGAATTCTTTTGTGGGTGCGGTTAACTCAAAAACTTACAGGAGCTCCATTTCTATTCGAGTTAGTGGCGGTGGTAAGTTAATACGCTATTTGTCATAGTTATAAGTCTTATGCCACAGTATTTACTTGAAAACTCATTGTCCACTAGGCAAACCGCAAATGTAAGTCTTGCGTAGGTATATTCAGTTGTGTGAAAGTATTGTGCGTTACAACTACTATTTAGAATGTCACAAAGAAAACATTTAAATAATGTGACTTGATTTTGTTGCTTTTTTTTTTTTCAATTCAAACAGTTACAGGGAGTGGTTACTATGGCATTGAATGCCTTTACCGTATAATATACGTAATTTAAAAACTCGACTATATTTTAGTAGTTTGAGTGTTAGAAGTTAAAATCAAATCATTTAACAATAGTGTAGTTTAGGCTCACTCGCCATTTGATACTTTCTTTATACTTAAAAAAAGCAATCAACAAACAATACTAAGAATTAATTTAAAAATGTAATTAATAAAATATATTGACATTTATACCTGTTCTATTATTATTAAGGGTGTTGTCACGCACGCAAAACCTGTGGAATAGGCCATGGATGCTAGGGCGTGTTAAACTTACTCCTGCTTCTTAATTATTTGGGCAGTCCAGCAACTACTACTAGGAGAAAGCACCTACCAAGAAAAAAGACTGGAAGTTTGTAGAAATAACGAGAAATAACCCTGTCACCATTTAGGACTTCACTGCAATACTGCACAGCTACCACTAAACTTTAGAAGCCGATTCTTTGTATATAATATCTTACCCTTGCATGCATGCCAAAACAATGAGTTTTTGCTGAATTCTATTTTTAGTTTTCTCCAGTAAACTATTGTCAATTATTTCTGAAAAATTCTATATATTCAAAATATCTCATTGTTATAGGGTCGACCCCTTGTGGCCCAACACTGGCAAAGTTTGAATCATTGCCATTCATTAATTCCTAAGCAACACACGAGAAACGATTTTGAATCGCCAAGGACTGTTTATTGCAAATTGACTCCACCCCCACCCCAACCGTACACATGCAATGGTAAGTAAGGTACAGCTACATTTCACGGGCACTAATTAGTGCAAAGTAGGGTGTGCCTTCGTGGCAGATAACGCAGGACTATTCAGCTGAAGTGCGCTATGTGACAGCACACCCTTAACATACTAGACACACATATTCTGACCTGGTAATCTCCAAATTCTTCCTCATCGTCATCAAAGCTTGCAGCTTCCAAAACGACAGTCCTCTGCCCAGGGCCAAAACCATATGGCAAAAACTTTTGGGCCTATTACACATATAAGTGGTCACATTTCATAAGTGAGATCACGCAGAAATAATTACTTGTAATATTGTTTGAGTAAGTTCATACTTAAGTCCACAGTTAATTGTCAAACAGGCAAGATGGCTAAGATAACACTAATGTACATGCACACTGAGGGTCAACAATGTAGAGAAACAATGTCCTCCTGACCACCGCTAACTAGCTCTCTATGCAAATAGTAATCATGTATACAGACCTAAAAATAACAACTCAAAAATTGTCTGGACTATTTGTCCGAACAAATCAAAGTTTGCCTGGACATTGACTTATTTTGAGTGGTCAACCCATTTCATTACTCAAATGATTGTTATTACTAAACTGGTCAGAGTATGGTTAGATAATGATGAAGTAAATAATCATGGTGTGAATCAAAGGATAGTTATAGTTCATGCACTACTATCATTTATTATAAGGTTGACAGGTGAACACCTTATATGATTTAAATGAGTTAGTTAGTGATAGTTGTTGAGAAATAGTTAACTAGCAGTGCCAGTTCAGTCGTTCATTGATAACGAGCACTAGCTACAAAAGAAGCTACAGCTAATAGCACCTTTTTTTTTGCTGACAACAGGAAATAAACTTAACCGAAGAGATCGTAGATTTCTTGGACACAACCATACAAGCCTAACAAGAAGCTAAATCAGAAGAACACCGCAGAAAACTTGAGGGAAAGGTAGCAATGAACTCCATGCACGCAATCAATTTCTGAAGAACTGAAATTGCTGATTCAGCACAATCGGAAGGATCACGCAACTGACTTAATTATTGCTTCCCGGCCCGTCGCGTATCGCATTTTTCCAGCGAGTGAGAAAACTTTATTTCTGGTTCTTTTTGATGCAACACCTTTTGGCCTGGACACAATGACCATTTGTGCGGTCCAAATCAAGTTTTGTACGGTAATTGACCGATGTCCGCATGTTATTTTTAGCTCTGTGTATAATGGGGGGAGGGGGAAATCTTGCAGCTGGGTTATGGTAAACTTTGACCCAAGGAAAAAAATGGCTTCCCAAGAGGATCACCCAAATGAAATTATACACAATCAACGATCAAGAGAGGGCTGTCCAGAAAGGCACGATAATACCAATTGAATGAAAATGGGTCAATGTCTGCCAGTAATAGAGCAATGATACTACAACTAAAATGTAAATAGATCACACTACTGAGAAAAAAATTTTAGCCCAATTTGAAAAAAAAAATTTCAGGCTACTTTATTTACCCTGGCCAATAGTCGTGTCTTCTTATCTTTTTCAGACTCCTTGTCTTCTTTTTGTTCCTCCACAAGTGGCTGGGCCGGAGCTGGAGGTAAACATTGGTAGTAGTCGTATCGCACCTCAATCACGTAGCAAGGCAGCACCTGCGCACAGTTGAACAACACCCACTCGTTATTGCAGGGTGAAACCACAGAGGAATATCTGGAGCGACTTGAACGAACTGCAATAAAGAAAACCGAGCAAACTCACATAGTTAAGAGTTGAAACATTGACAAGTGAGTAACCATCACACAGAATAATCTATATTACATATTACATGGAGTTACCAGTACCATAATAGCACATGGTTAGACAACCATTAGTAAAACATTTACACTGCACAAGCATGTACTATGTGTACCACGTTAGTCTTATCCTCACCTTGTATACAATATATTTCGTTCAATTCTATTTATTTCTTTTCATAGATTTGCTGAACACAAAAAAGGGAAATGCATTTTTGATTGATCATACCTACAGAACGTCCTTGTTGGTATATCTGTCCTAGTAAGACGGCACACACCACAAGGCGACCAGAATCCGAGTAACTAAAAACAATCAAAAGCAATGAATTATCATTATTTTGCTACTAAAAGCGGAAGTTCTAAGATTTCTGTTCTATCATGCAGGGTATATTTTAGATTGTGGGGAGGGGAGGAGGAGAGAGAGAAGGAGGGGAGGAGGAGAGAGAGAAGGGGGGAGGAGGACGAGAGAGAGGATGGGGCAGGAGGAGAAAGAGAAGCGAGGGGAGGAGGAGAGAGAGAAGGAGGGGAGGAGGAGTGAGACGGAGGCGGAGGGTGAGAGAGAGAAGGCAGGGGGAGGGAGAGAGAAGGGGGGAAGGATGGAAGATGAGAGAAGGAGGGGAGGGATGGCGAGAGAGAGAAGGAGGGGAGGAGGAGAGAGAGAAGGAGGGGAGGAGGAGAGAGAGAAGGAGGGGAGGAGGAGAGAGAGAAGGAGGGGAGGAGGAGAGAGAGAAGGAGGGAGGGCATATTTGTTCCTTTTGGAGTTTCAATAAATGGATAAATTTGCTTTGTTAAACAGTAAATCCATTTATGAATTATTGCAAAAAAAACAAAAAAAAACAGATAAGATTACAAGATGAGGTTTCTGTTTCAATTGTTTATTTGCTCAAAGTTATTAACCCTCAGAAAACATGAAGCTGACAGCTCAGTGCAAGTATTACTAGCTGTTATGGGTAACACCCCCTATTGTGGCATGTTGACCACCAACAGGTATAAATATTGTAGGTGACACAAGTTAATAAAAATTAAATCAACTAATAATAATAATAATAATAGTAATATAATAGTAGTAATTGATAATACACTTGTCTGTCAGAAACAACGACATCAATGGTGTGTATTCATGAATAATTCATTATCCCTTTCACTGGTATAACCGCCATATGGTGGTCGAGGTACCCATCGACACAAAAAGAATTATAAAAATGAACCGCTCACGCCATTGACTTTATTGCATATAATTTTTAGTAACGGCACTTGCATTGGGTCAGAATCTTCAGATGCTGAAGGTGAGTCATAAACACTGGGCATGTCTTAGATAGCTGTGCTTAGCAATGCAAGGATAGTTAGTTCTAGGTTTAGCTAATAGAGCATAGTAAGCTAGGTTATGCAGTTTACATATTGGGTCCATTTATGTGTTGCACCTGAACATAACTGGTTTTTTTCATACTCTTACAGATTTTTCATTATAAGCAACATTTTTGTAAAACTTTAGATTTTTCATTATAAATTCAATCATCTAAATGTAAATCTAATTGTATAATCAACATACATATGTGACCGTCTATAGGAAAACCAGGCACAACGCGGCACCCTTCGAAAATTTTTTTTGCACTTACGGAGTTGTGGGCATCCAGATATTGAGCTCTCCAAGTTTTATCGTCGTAGCTTAAGTCATTCCCGCTATAATAGACCTAACCGTTCCCTTCCGTCGGCTTGAAACAATACATTTTTAAGAAATCGATCGATCTTTTCTCGATATTACGCCCGCCGCGTTGTGCCCGGTTTTCCCGTAGACGGTCACATATTATTATCATTTTTAATAATTCAGTAAATATTATGAAACGTTAATTAAATTTTTGTGGTTTGTTGCTAGGGAACATACATGTGGTTTTTCAAAATCCCTAACTAGTATGCTACATGAACACATATGGTTGCTAGGTACTTTTTTCATTTTTAAATCGATTTACATATTTTCTTTTTTTTTAATCTACTGGTGAAAGGGTTAACTGAGCCAATTTGGTAAAGAGTTGCCAAGTTTGGTAACGCGTCACCAGTAAGGATGATGGTGGTGTGTGTTCATGAATACACGAGTCAAGAAAAGTGAGAAAAAGCGACAACAAAAGTGTGATTCATTAGCTGAGCTACAGTAGGAGACAAAATAAAGTTCCAAACATAGTATGGCCGTAAAACGGTAGTTTTTTTTACCATAGTTTTTTATCGTTGCGTTCCATACCGTTTTGACAAAACGGCCAACACCGTTTACTAAAACAGTAAAAAACGATTAAGCTTTTCCGTCGATTCACAGGATATTTTCTAGCTAGAAACTCTTCAATAGCTATATCAGCAAGCTAAGGCCTTGTAATGACCATTAAACGCGTCTTCTGTTAGTTACTGATGGACATCCAGTAGTAAAAATCTAAGCCCCAGAAGGCCCTAACATCAAGAAAACGTCGATACTGTGCGGTGGTCGAACTAACAATTCTCCACGAGACAACTTCGAATAGGATGGCTTCAATTTTTTTAACCCGAAAAGCTCCGCCTCGGGAGCCTGTAAACAAAAAATCGGAACATTTTATTGGATAAACGATTTTTTATATTGCTTACAGTGAACGAGAAAGAATAAAATGGTAACGGTCTAACAGAATGGCTGTTTTTTTCCCAAACGGCGTACCGTTTTTTTCGACGGCCGTTCTACGGAATGGAATTCGAAATTTTATTTTGTCTTCTACTATAGGCTAGTAGAGTGATGCCAGTATCGAGGCAACAATTGTGTGTAGGTTCAAAGGCTGAGACAGATTGGAAAAGCATCATCAGTATTGACAACAACAACAGTAGTGTGTATACATGAATACATGGGTAGAGGAAAGAAAATAGCAGATTGACATAAAGACATAACTAACCACAATACATAAAAAAAATATTTTAACTTAACCTGACAATTCAAAAAACATATTAGTGTGTATGTGACATTTAATGCAAGTAGCTAGTAAGCTGTAGTCACTGTATCAGTTATGTATTATTGATTACCATGCTTACTGGAAGCTAAAGTCTGGATTAGGCGATGTATAAATACCCAATCCTAGAGAAGATCCAGAGCGAACTTCAACCTTGTTGTTCTGACCAGGGATGACCAAACCCTGTTGAACTGCACATGTGCACACGAGATAAAAAAAGGTAATTTAAGTCCATAGCAACAAGTAATGTATATCAACTATATAATACCAGAAACATAATATAGAAAATTTATTTGCAAATGAAGTATGAGGGGGAAAGTGTGACAGAAAATGATTCTTAATAAAACACATCTCAGTGGTTTCCTGCAATCAAAAATACAGTACTAGGACTTTGGTTATCCGAACACGTTGGGACTGAGGGGTATTGGGATAACTGAAATGTTCAAATAACTGAACACCATAGAAAATGTGTTATAAAACCACGGCCTAGCTAATTCTTCATGTGTACCCACATGCTGTATTAGACTTTGGGTATTGAAGTTCGATAACTGAAAGTTCTACTGTACTGTTTTCCATATACATGTATGGTCGTAGGTACCATTTACAACAGCTGCCACTGGTTCCCTTAGGGAAATCTAGTTCAAATAATTCTCTACATTATGTGTGAAAAAAATTGCTGGTAAGTTGACCAATTTCTGCTAATATTCCCTGACTAATCACGTAATGCGAGAATGGAATGAATAAATATGAACGCTCTGGGAATAGAAATTCACAACTTTGCAGTATTGTATTTCACATAAAAAGTTATTCGTGACATTCATTAAAACTTCTAGACAGTCACTGACTGAAAAAATAAATTAAAAATATAATTATGTATTTTGTTGAATATAATATGCAGTTTAGTGACCCTTTACCTATAGAAGGAAGGCTCTTGGTTCTGGTGCCATGGAAAGCCATCTGGGGCTCTAAGTTGTACATGTAAGGGTTATATCTGGCCTTCTTCCACAATGTATCACTGCACTCCCTGACAGCAGCGTGGAACCTCGTTGCTAGGTCTTGCCTCATCACATTCTCTATCTACAAGAGGGTAGACATCAGGTGTAAGTGGGCAGGTAGTAAGTGTGACTACGTACATCACTCTCTATTGCCTCAAATCAACCACAAAGAAAGAACAAACTGACTTTAAGTGGGCAGGTAGTAAGTGTGACTACGTACATCACTCTCTATTGCCTCAAATCAACCACAAAGAAAGAACAAACTGATTAAGAATAGCTCAGCTTGCTCACTCACCATTAAGTGGAAACACTTGAAGCTAATATAAATTACCAGACATGACTCTATGTCTATCAGCCCTCTTTTTGATAGCCACTAACTCACTCTAGTAATTTGCATTGATGGAGGAAGCTTCTTGATGATTTCAGATATAGAACCAATGAAAAAGCTCGGCTTCTTCAATCCGTAACGATCGATGCCACCACCATATCCAGCCTCAGGCTCTGCTTCCTCCACACCACCTGAAGCTCCAGAGGGAGACTCTGACTCAAATACATCTACCAGCTAGAGGGAGTGTTAAATAATGGGACATGTAACAAGGAAAAAATGCTGAAGATGGTTTTAATTTCATACTAGATAAAAAGAATTTTCCTAGAACAAAGAATAGTATATAAGCTGGTACTATAAAGAATTTAACATTGCTAATGCTAGCTGGTGTGTAACCATTACTGTGTGCAACTTCTGATGTTCTTTTCATAATTTTGATTGCCTTCAGGCGTTCTAAAATAAAAAAATCACTTTTACCAATAATATTTTTCCCCACCACAGATATTGTGTCTGTGTGAGTAGCATATAAACGTACATGGTTAGGCAATGTGCCTTTCTTATTGCCCGCCAAATACTCGTCCATCTCCATCTGCCTCTGCCGCTCCTTGTCCTCAGCCTTTCTGCGCGCTGCAGACTCCGCCTTCTCTCTCACTAGCTCTGAGGAGTAATCAAAGCACGAACCAATATTTTACACCCATGTATATAATCACTACCACCAAAGATAGGTTCTGTACATCCTTCACCTAGCTTCCAAAACTACAATTATATCACTTATTACCTTAAAAAAGTCCTACTTCCCATTAGAATATTGCGACTCTCAGCCGCCCTTCCTTCTCCCCTCTCTTCCACCCCCTCCCCCCCAAGCCTTCCGTGTAAGCACTAACAAAACAAAACAAAACAAAAAGCAAGACAAACAATCAAAGCGCCACCTGCAAGCCTAACATGAAAGTTAGCAAAGTAAAATAAATACAAATACTGTTGAATACAAAGTACAGAAATTTGCACCAAATCATGTGTTTTGAATCACATGTACAGTACATACAGGTAAGTGGTGCATACTACGATGAGACATCATACCCGCCATTGAGTACTCAGAACTGTGCCCCTCCCCACCCTCCACCGGCCACACCCACACCCCAATGCATTCAAGTATTAAAAAATGGTATGGGGACATAGCCTATCATTGAACGTTGTATGTACCACACGTGACAAGCTCCAAACATCCGGTAGGCCAAAATATGAGTAATGGACAATTAACGTCATTTCTGGACCATTTGTGGACTAACGGGTCAATTCTTCTTGCTAAAAATTGACTTTAAAAGCACAAACATGCTATCCTCACTTTAAATAATCGCACTCCTTTTAGCATGCTAACTTGTTCCCAACCTAGAGTTTCCACACAATGCGAGGGTTCACATCTCACCTGGCATTCTGTCCTGACTGATGGTCACTAAGTCAAACACCACCGTCTGCCCAGGCTTCTTCAAACATTCCTCCATCAGCACATCAAACAGGTCATCCGCATCGCGATAGTTGAACGAACCAGACTGATTAGACTCAATCTCAAACACCGGAGGAACGCAAGGGTAGTTACTTGGTAAGCTGGACAAAGAAGATAAGAGATATTTAATACAGAGGAAGATGAAAAGGTAAGGGAGATGGTGGTAGTTGTAATTACCAGAAGTGACACCACATAGTTAAATATTTCAGTCAATCGTTAAAATGTTATAAGCCATGAACAACAAATGAATGCTAGCTACAAGCCAAACCTCCATGCCGCTTGGCCCCTTCATTAAGAGCTGGGTGGCAAAGTTAATAGTAAGCAAGCAATTCATACTAGGGATTTTTAATCAAGTTGTTGTTTGTTGTTGTTTTTTTGTATACATTAATTTGGTATACGGTCTGATTTTAGTAGTGTGGGAGGTGCCTTTTTCACCAAAAAAAAATACATCTTTACAGGTTTTCTTATGATGCGACAGCATTGTAAGTCTCAGCTTAGATAAATTTAAACTGTTAATCACCAAAGAATCAAGCTAGCTGTTGCCATGACATTGAAGACCCTTTTCCAGATTTTTTTACTTAAAAAAAAAAATACAATTGACCAGGTGTAATATGCTGAGATCTTGTCAAGAGTTACTAGTACTTCAATTAGTCATTGGTGTTACTTTTTAACCCTTTCACCGGCAATAGCGCCATATGGCGCTTTTACCAATAAAAATTCAACCTCTCGCGATCCGATCCTAAATTTGGTCTCAAAGTACGCAGAATGAAAAGCTTTAACAACGCTCTAAATAGGCGAATTATGTGTTGTCGGTAACTGGGGGAAAACGGGAATAGTAAATTTGAATTTTGAAATTGACCGCACGCGTTGACCGCAGGAGATAGAATGGATGCCGACGAAGTTATTCAGCGCTTATTCGACGACGATTTCTGTCTTTCTGAGAATGAAACTAGCGACGAGGAGGGTGAAGGAATATTTGCTTGTGCTGGGCAGCAACATTTGGACACAGTTGAGCTAGCAACTCTGAGTAGTGGAGTGGAAGTTCAGCCTAGTAGCACTACTGGAGCCAACTTGGATGTTTCAGGTAAATGTAGAGTAGTAAAATAGATGTAGTAGCTATATAAAATATAGTCAAACAATACTTTTTAGGTGTTAGAGTAAGTAACATGCAAAGTAGCTGGTTGCAAGTCAATATAATAATCAATAAAAAATATATATAGGGAGAGAGATAGGGAGAATGCACAAGAATACATTGAACAGGAATCTATTGTAACTTCACAGACGGAGTCAATTGACATGGATGCCCAAACAAGTCAAGGGAGTTTCCATCTTCCATCATCCATGGAAGACTTCAGTCCTTCATCTACTATGGATGTCACTTCTCAAGGGTCTGGAGCAGAATCAGACATTTCTCAACAGTGTGTTAGTGGAAGTACGTGGCATGTACGAGGGAGGGAGAGGGAGAGGTAGGCGAGTAACAGTAAAAGCAAGGCCTAGCAGGGGAGGAAGAGGAATAAGGGGAAGGAGGTGTGTTAGTACAAGGCTTAGTAGTAGAAAGGGGCGTGGAAGAACAATCAATTCAGGCAGGAGTAGTAGCAGTACTACTTGAGCTAGCAAAAAACTTATTGGTAGCTTCTCTACAAGATATCGTAGTGCTGGTCGTCCACGATCTGTTGAGCATCTTCAGCTAATAGACTGAATGTAAATTTAGGTCACTGGCCTAAGCATGCAGATAGAAAGGGGAATTGTGCTGTCAGTTATCATAAGACAAAATAAGCTTACTGCTGTTGGGAATCACCATGAGTCTCGTGTTCAATGTGAGTACTGCAACGTGCATTTATGTGTATCATCTGAAAGAAGCTGTTTCAAAAGTATCACACCCTTGTAGACTTCACTTCATGAAACTAACTGCCCATATTTTGAAATATATATTTTGTAATGACTCATGCACAATATTTGATAGTTTATGCACAATTTTCAGTTATTCATTTTTTGATGGTTATTCATGCTCTATATTTTATAAATACATATCATCTCAAATTCACATCAACATTACTGATTATTGGTCTATTATAGAAATAATAACCTGTTTGAAGAATAATGATTAGAAAGATAGGTCTAATACATTTTTTATACTGGAATTATCTAAATAATATTCATGAAATTGATCCCAGGATAAATATGAAACCTTAGTTGATTAGTTTTGTCCCATGAAATAGCTGTACAGTAAAATAATCCATGGACTGGCTTGAACCAGTCTGGAGTTCAAAATAACGTTATTCATTGTCGTGGTTTACAAGATAATTATATTCATGTTATGGTTTACAAGTGGTAATTACCACACATTGGCTGCTAGGCAACATAAACATTTTTTCTGTAATGTATATTTTATAGAGACAATTTTTTTCTATGGTTGCTATGGACCATTTTATAGTCCTGATTTTATATAATTTTTTTCAAAATGTCTAAATAAATCCGACGGTGAAAGGGTTAATAGAACTACCATTACCTGGTAAAATTGACGTCTAAAAATCATATAATCATCAACAACTACATGGCTATACTACTTCCGAAAACAAATAAAATTAATACCATTGTTACCTCCATGGTATGAACTAGAACATTGACTTCAAGTAAAATAAATCATAACGGGTACACTGTATTTGTATGTAAAGTTGTTCTTCAAATTAACTAAGCTAGTTTGCTAGCCATGAATTTACACAAGCACACCCTAACTATTCATAATTAACATTTAATTTAAAATAACAAAAAAAAAAAAACTTTTTTTATAATAGTATGGCGCATAAGTTGCCCATTCAAAAAAAAATCACTGTTCAGTTGAAATCGCATGGGGGAAAGTGAAATAGCGCAAATAGCACGGTAACTAAGTGAAATAGTACGGGTAAGTGCACACGCGTGCAGCGTTAACCTTGGAAACGTACAGTTCGAGTAGTTTCTAGTTGGAGACAGCGTCATTCTTTACCACAGAAGCTCTACCCGTATTGGACGGAGTGTTTTTCAAGAGATTTGGAGGAGCCGTACGTTGAAAACAAAGTTCCAGAGTAAGCTAATCCTGAAATAAGGAGATAGTGAGTGAACGATAATAGCACGGGTAACCTGTGCTATTAGGGATCAATAGCACTCGTAAAGCAATTGAAATAGCACTCGGCAAAGCCTCGGGCTATAAATCCCAAATAGCATGGTTACCCGTGCTATTACTCATACAAATAATAATCTATATGCAAGCTTCACACCCCCAGCACAAGGCAGTTGAGTTCTCTATGCAATGCTATACAGTAACTTGTGCCGGTGATCACATGACCGCTTCCAGTGTTGTAACATACACCTGAAATTCTCAGCAAAGCTCACAATGAAATGACTCGTTGCATTGAGCATGTAAATCTGATGATCCCTTACCTAAACCATAGCTTAATAACGTCCTCGTCTTTGATCTCGTCGGAGAGAAACTTTATCTTGATACTGAAGCATGTGCCAGAATCGTTCAGCAGAGTCACATCGTCTCCATATATTGACCTAATCACCTCAATCTCTTCCATCTGGAGGGCGTGGCATTCTAGTGGAGGAATATTGATTGTAGGGGGCGGAGTACGCAGAGTGTTCTAATATACACAATAACTTAAGTTCAAATAAACCAACCAATACCTTCACCCCTTGGGATACAAGGCCAGAAAAGCAACCACCCAAGAAGGGACAAGTTCTTTGTCCACAAGCTCATTGAAACTTTACGTGTGATCGATTGAACCGAACTGAGTGTCTAAACTCAGGCAGTTGTTTTTTTTCTAATACAATAGACTTTTGTACTTGAGCATTGCAATGTTAGCTTTAAAAATAGACGATATATTGAAGTCCCCACACCTGGGAAACAGCTCACATTCCACATACACTTGCGTTTCTGTCTATAATGTACTAATGGTGTCTTCCATTGCTCACAAACAGACTGCTATCATCATGCCACATGCAACAACAGCTATGAAAAAAAGTACCCGAAAACCCTTCTATTTGAACCCTTAAATAAATTTTTAAAAAGTACACATAAGTAGTCACTAGTTAGTGTATTAAAATGTATTTGTGCCCATACATTTTTAAAAGTTAGTGGAAAGGAAGGAAGGGAGAGAAAAACTGGTTTGTAAGTGAATTACATCATATTATTATATATAATTATATATAATTATATAACATAATTTATTAATACATGTATATATACATTATATATATTCTTTTACTTACTTTAACATCCAGCAGTTCCAGAAGATCTTGGTTCAGTTGCAACAAACCATCCATGTCTTGCATCTCAAGAGGCTGCATGGAAGATAGAGATGTTGAGGGATCTTTAGGAGAAAGATTTTCTGTCTCGAAGCCGTCACCTTTACCTGGGGGGAGTTTTTCTGCTCTTAACCCAATGCATGTCAAATCATTTGTCTCTAATTTCTCACTGTCACCCAATGATACACTATTTTCTCCACCTAAGATGCATGAGACACTATGTAAAGGTTATCCAAGGAAAACCAGCTTAGTTCTTAGTTCACCTGCTGCCATTTTACTTTGATATCATTGCCGAAACCTGAATGAAGAAGCATCTAATACATTGCACCAACCAGTCAGCCGCAACGTAAACAATAATAACAATGTATTGGGTGCGCTTTAATTGGTACGAAAATTATATTTTCGGAGAAATACTCGCCGTACCCTTTACCGGCCGAATTGAAAAATGTCTTCCTTTCCTTCTTGTTCAAGAAATGCTTCCAAAAGCTTGACACTTTTGTACAGTGAAACGAAACTTCCAGACTTGACTACTGGTCACAGGAATAAGAGTTCGGCCTGAAAGAAGTGGGACACTACAACTGTTGTAGCTTGAGTTTGTAGCTACTACTAGTTGGTGTTTGTGTCGAGAATCAAGAATACCCATCAGAAATTTGATAAACATGCACTGAAGTCTCTGAAAAGCTTTGATTAAAATGTGCACTTATTGTGTGTTCTCATTTCGCCAGTGATGGCAACAACAATCAATGAGAATGTCTGCAAGCAGCATTCACACGTACATACACACACATACACATGGTAGTTGTAGCATGCACACACACAGTGCTCCTATCTATTACTCGTGACACCAGCAAATGACAGTGACATTTTTCTGTTGTCAAATATAAGGGAAAGAGTGTTTAAAAAAAACTGGTACCCAAAGACCCTTCTACATTATATAGCTATAACCTGTACTATCCCAAAGATTATGCATTTTGATTACGTATTTAGTAGTGTTGGGATTCTCACTGCCCCCTCCCCACCTCCTTCCCTTTCGTCATATCAACCATGTACATTCCATGTGTTGGGGAAAGAGAGCAATTTTTCAAAGTCTGAAAACTGAAGCCTGCATTATTGGATCTTGATGAGTCCATTTTTGTCGCTGCTTAGAGGCAAGATGGAAACGGCTCCCTAAAGCAAAAAGCCTATATATAAACAACATTTGCAGCATTCCTGAACAACTATAAGTTATAAGTACATGTAGCTAGTTTGCATGCAACACAATCATTGTATGAACATCCACGGTAGCCGCACTGAGTACAGTGCAATTACAGTTCTTCCGCTTATTGAGTTTTGTAGCTACATAAAATATTTTATACTGTCAGTGAAAATATTGTTTATGCATACTAGAGCAGCATTGGTTATGCAAATATTGTCTGTACTCATCGTTTAGTTAGTATAGAACCATATGAATGGGATTACAAGGAAATCTGGGAAATTGGAATTTTTCGCTGTTATTTTGTTTTCTTTGCTTACAATTTTTTGTTTATATTGGTAGCTATGACACTTTTAGACAGTAAGAGTGGCAAGGAAGTTAATTGTGTAATATCGTATGAATGGGAGTGTGAAAGGAAATTAGGAAGAGGAAAAAAAATGTTTGCTGTTATTTTTATTTTATTTTATTACCAATGTGTTGTAAGCATTTGTATGACACTTTCAAAAGACAGTAATGGAGGCAATGAAGTTAACAATGATTTAGTTTTGTTTTGTTTGGCATGTTTCACTATTGTTGATACTGACTTCTTGCTGTATTGTGGTTCTATTTCTTAGTTGTATTGGTGTGGGGTAGTGTCGTGGGCCAGTAGGTAAAGGGTCTGGCCAATGAGACTTGTGTGTTCAACTGTCCAGGACCTTATTCCATGAGGTCACAACCTCAAGAAACTATGCCTGCTCCTCTGTACACTCAATGCATGACTGAATCAAATGAGTGAGTATTGTTTAATTAGCACTGGCTTTTATATCATTTCATTGCTTTTTTTTTCATCTAATGACTTCACTTATTTCTTTATTACACATGACGCTAATGAGGTAGACAATTTGCATTCGACTGAAGATTAGAGATGTGTAATGACTAGGATCCAGTTGTTGTTGTTTTTTGTTTTTTGTTGTTGATGTTTGTTTGTTTGGTTTTTGTATTGTGTTTTTGTTTATATTAATCATCACGCGATGTGTTAATTATGTAACTAACTCTCTCTTTGCTAGCTCATGACATTCTTCGTATGTATGTTACAGTACCTGATCACACACAGGTGATGCCTAAAATATTCATGTGCCTTCTAATAGCTAGTACGATGAAAATGTACCCCATACACTTACACTCTTTTCTAATTTTAGTCGCTATTGAGTCTTGGATATACCCTCAAGCAAACTCACTTCAAATCATCTCAGCACCTTGGAAATTATACACTGAATGTAGTCATATGTTCAGCGAAAAGGTGTTACTAGCTATCTACAGGACTTCAGCATGAATTTAATATGACAGCTAAGTTTTAATTAAACATGTTAGAACAGAGAATATTTGCTACTATTACATTTATTTCAGCTGAGAATGACTGAATCATTGAGAGATACATACATAATCTAATGGGCAGTAAGGTATTGTGCATGCCAGATCCCTGTATTTTGGATAAGTTCAAAAGGAGTACAAATCACAGGACACACTGGATGCAGCCAATTGGTATCCACTGTCACTTCCCTGTTTCCCTTCTAGCTGTTTATCTTCTTTTTTTTTTCCTGTTCCTGTTCCCATTGCTGTCTGTGTTTGCAATTATGGGGGCAAGTTTTAAATACCCATAATTACGTAATTGTATTAATGCAATATTGAGGTATGTCAAGAATGATTATTTAGGTTGCTAGCTAAACTTTAAAATGATACACATAATATGTACATATAAGTTCTGGGACTGTTCCTCCAATTTAACATTATGACACAATCACAAAAATAACACTTTACATTGAAAAAAATATCAAAATTACACTACAGGGCAACTTCCCATACACGTTCCGTAAGGAATGTGTACAGGAAGTTTTGTCCTGTATATTATTAACTTCATAAAAATGAAATTTCTCAGGAAATGTAAAGGTCACTGCAACTGATCTGCAGTCATCTTAAGATTCCTATTTTTCATCCAGTGATAAATTACGCCATATCCACATAGTGTGTAGTATTTAAACATTAATTTTACTTTAATTAGTCTTTGATTTGAGTCATTATGACACCTGTGCATACACTTTGGGTGTGCATGTGTGAACTCACCTTTGTCAGATCATGATAACTGCAAAATACGCTAAGGATATAGTGATATGATTTTTGTTCTTTATGAGGTTTTGACTCTTAGAGAGAATAGTAATAATGTTGAGGTTTGTTGACACTGCTGAAATCAAAACACACGAAGTGATAGTTTAGTAAAATGTGGCACACATGTTCAAACTGCATAGAATGTAGTACTCGTTATTGAGTTCATGGCAGGGGCTGTTTTCATATTACGTCCAGAAGTCATTTGCCCATCTGTTAATAGTAGCAATCTAAAAGCAGCTGTAAAATTGAATTTATCTGCTAGAGGCATTGTTTTATCTGCCATCCTTGCAATACAAGGATATACCTAGTGGGTGACTCCCCATCAAACCTTGTATTTCTGTTCTCAACTTAAGCAAACTATAGTTAGTTGCTGCAGAACATATTGTGAGCTAAAATGAATAATATTAAGCTGAACTTGGTACAGACATTGTTATAAAAAGAATGTTTGGTGGTCTAAGAGTATAAATAAAGAAATAGTAATGTGACTAGTGATAAAATGCTTTAGCTACTGGAGCTTGGATTGATCAGTTCTCAGTGTCGAGGTCGTTGTGGAATCCTTTCTGTGGGTGGGTTGATGTACCTTGGAACTACAATGGGGGCTATGGTTGCTGTTCCAGCATTCTCCTCCTGGAGGTCGGCCATGTTGTCTGGAGCTGGGCAGGGCGTGTACTCAAGAATGACGTCAGACTGCATGAGTATTTTCTCCAGGAAATTGTATACTTTGAAGTAATATGTTTTCAAGTGCCTCATGACACAGTAGTCAGTCATCTCTGGAAGGGGTGTGGTCAGAGTGCAGACTCCATTTTCCTTCTGTTTATAGTAATGATAATAGTTATAATTAAATACCATTAATAGCTTTAAAAACAGCATTTAATTTCTACAGTATATTATTATTAAATTTTTTTTTTCCTTACCCCAAGTAGTCTTGCCATCTCGGGAAGTACCAGATCCAGTTGGCTAGCGAGAGTAGTATATCTGTTAGCAAGAAATGCAGTAGTCATTTGACTTATTCTAGACAGATCCAGGTGACAAGTGGAGGACAGAATGGTGGGAGGGGACAGGCGAGAGCAGAACGTCTCACTGGAACGAAGTGTCTGAGCAAAAATAAATAAGTAAAGTTATACTTCTTTTTTTTTTTAAGGGTGGGGAAGAGAAAGTGGAGGTCTTTTATGTGAAAGTGGAGGTCTTTTATGTTCATAGTCTTACTTGTTCATACTCATCTATGTCACTTCGTATCCTTCCAAGTTGATATCGCGTGCTTGTATTGATGCGGCACACTCTAGAAGATCTAGCATGTTCCGTGTGCTTCCCAAAGGCGACTCTGTTCAGAATGAATTCTAGGTTTCTCTGAATCGTTCGTACTAGGCAGTATTCACTGGCAGATTCCTGGGCATCGTCTGAGGTGGATGAGGAGAGGTTGAGAGGCATGTTATTCATGTCACAGTCTTCACCAGGGCAACCACAAATACTATGCAACTATGTAAAGAATGAGAAATAACCATACAAATGTTATCATGTGCATGGTGGTTATTTAAAAAATACATTTTGGGTTCGACTGCCAACATTTAACTAGTGCAGTAACAGCTTCTATCTTGCATGTACATGTATAACTAATTTGATTTAGTTTGCTATGTGCTTTTTTGCTTACCGTCTGATTTAGAAAAGGAATGATAGATTCCTTCAGCCTGCAGACGTGATCAGAGTAGTTGGTATTAATAGCTGGCGCATCTTGTTGCTGACTCAGAAGTTCCACACTGCTGGCCAGCTCGTAGAGTGCAATTAGTGGTTCTGACTTGGGAAGGAAGCTCTTTATACTGCAGTTGAACTATGATAAAATACAACAATCACACCATGAATTGTTTTTTGTTTCTTTGTTTGTTTCTCTATTTACCGGTATATCCTGTTGGATATAATGGAGGCCGAGGTCATCTGCAAACTTATCAAAGTCATCTTCTATGCACGAGGCATCATGGACAGTCGTGAGGTCTACGGAAATAGAGCAGGTTGATGGAGTGGGGGCTGAATGCCCAAGGGAGCACATGAAAGTGCCGGCTAAAAGAACATGGAGAATTAGCAGCTGTGAAGTCATGGCTGAAGTGGTCGATGGATAAAAGTGAAGTTATTTGAAAAGTTTTCTTGGTATGGCACTAATTTGTGAGGACAGAGCTTCAATTTCTGACATTTATATAGAATATTTGTTGTTTGTTTAGCTCTACTCTCATTGTTTTCATTAATGCCATAACTTGAATAATTTATCCCGAGGGAGTTGGTACTAGCCTTTCAACAATGACAAGCAAGATGAAAAATAAAGGCACGTGCCCATCATGAATAATGCAATAGTGCAACCACAACATTGGAACTTCGCTGGTATTTTAAGTCCAATTTGAGTTGCGGAATTAACTCAAGTATTTGGTATTCCAGATAGATAGGGGAGGGGGCTTCAAGCTTGAACAATTGCTGTATAGTACAATATATTTTCCCTTGTAACTAGTTTGATCATTATATGTAATGGGTACATCCCTTGAAGTAATTTCATAACTCTTTCTTATAATTGTTTCTTGTTTCTCATTCATTTAATCCGTATTTTTAATCTACCCCTCATTTTATTTTTATCATCATTATAATTTTTAAGTAGGTTGGACAAACTCAGTTTTTTACTTCCACATTTCTAAGTATTTATTTTGCAGCTTCTGTTAAATTACAGTTTAATTTTGGTATTCCATAAAGTTCAAGCATTAATTTGAGTATAGACTCAGAGTGGCATTAAACAGGGAGCAATTTGCTGGAGAAAATTTGCATTATTACTTAGGACATGATTATATTTGTTCTTTATATGAGTTAAAATTAATTATTTACTGAGCAAACACAGGAAGTGCTGCTTGTTGAGTTAAATACTTCCTTGACACAGTGATTAGGGATGTATTAGTTATCGCTACTTCCAGCTTGCAGTGTATTTGCTTAAAAAACCAAAATGTTGTTAATGTTTCTATTATTATTACTATTATTATTATTATTATTATTATTATTATTATTATTATTATTATTATTATTATTATTATTATTATTATTAATTATTATTTTAAAGTGTCTCTATAGTTGGTCACAACTAAAAGATATTTGAAATGAAGAAACTTAGCGATATAAGTGTTTTAACAGTGTACATCAAACCCTTGTTCCCACAGCCGGCACTATACACATTCCTCGTATCCACACTGAAATGCTCATTGAAATAATAAACACTCTTATTACATATGCAGTCCAAACCACAAAGTTCAAGAGAGAACAGAAACTGAATATTAGAGTTCCATACCCCACCCTCTCTCTCCCTCTCTGTCATAGTACCTGAAGCATGTTGTTTTTGCACATAAGTCAATGCCATTTAATACGAGTGAGCAGGAAAAGTTGAGAATGTTTCCGGACATCAACGGGACTAATTTGTGAGATAAGAGTTTGGGATGACAAGGATACCAGTTGCAGAGTACTTTAAAAAGTACACGAGGGGGTACTTATTATATTTGGGGGAAGGGGGACTTGTTAAAATTAAAGTATATAGGTATATTATTACAACAATGGGTTTCCCCATATTGTTCAGGCAGATTTTGACATCAAGCATTAGCGATATCATCAATCAACTGGAAGAAAACAGAGCCATGAAGTACAGACCAAAGAACATGGAGATTGATGATCTACTACAGTAATCACATTAGTCAGAATGTCGGTCACACTAAGTTGAAAATGGCATTGCTTCTTCAGTTACCCATTTCAAAAATTCACTATCTTGCTATTACACCTCCATGTTGAGAAGATCGTGCCTTTGTGCTCTGTGAATGCATTTTCAACATTGTAGCTAATTGTAAGGGCCAGCAATTAGCTACGACTCGTATGTTTGTCTCCTAGTTTAATGGTGAGTAGTATTTTGTCAGTTTATTGCAGCATTCTTTGCCAAGATGGTGTCTTCATCTCTGCATGACTTTGTAAACGGCTATATTCTCACTTGTATGTTCATATCTGCATGATAGCTGTAGCTACTTCATTCTGGTTCTATTTACCAAACCGTTACTCCAGACTACAGATGTCCACATATTTATTATTCATGAAAATTATAGCTATGATTTATGTTTGGCATCATTACAGTTAAAATATAGGTAACCGAGAGAGAGATAATTCACAGTAGTATAGGAAGAGGGGTGGGGGGCTCCTGGGGCTGGAGCCCCCCCCCCCCCCCCCCCCCCCCCCCCCCCCCCCCCCCCCCCCCCCCACACCCCCCCACCCCCCCCCCCCCCCCCCCCCCCCCCCCCCCCACCCCCACCCCCATAATTTTGGGGTACAGTCTAACAAGGCGATTTCTCACATGAACACTTTTAAACCACAAAAGCATGCCCTTGGAGCCCCCATATACCAAAACATTTTTCTATACCACTGCATGGTGTGAACATTGAGAGAAAAAAAGGAGGAAATCAACAGTGAGGCTGATTATAAAAATGGAACATCCTGGTTTCAAACTGCACATTCTCGAAATTTAAAGCTCCTAAAGATATTCTGAAGATCAATAAATTGAACTAACCACTAGTCACTTATTCAAATACTCCACAAGATATTTTAAAGACCAACAGCATGATGACCTTGGCCAAGGCAATCTCTCGGCCAATCTTTTCTAAATTGCTCCTGTTCAGTGCAAGCTTCTTTCTCCAGTGTTGCAATGCAGCTCCTGTTAATCCAGATGCCAAAAAATCCTGCAGCATCACTCCAGACACCACCATAATCCATGACGCCTCCTGCTTGCATAAAGATTTACGAGAATATGCCAGCAGCCTTGGAAGGTATTTCACCAACTGTGCTGACTTAGTAAGTTTTAAGTACTTAAATAACAGCAATCAAGTTATCTCTATTTTGCTTGTAGCTTCGTTGTGAATTGGAACCATTTTCTCCGACATCTCAGCCGCTTCATATTCTGAATGCTTTAGCCAACAAAGTTGAAGCTCTCAGTCAGATTCAGGAATCAGCGATAAATGCTAGTTATTCTGACTACGTTTGCAGGATGAAGGAAACAGTTATACCTTACCTTAATGAAACTGTAAGTAGAAACAAAGAAAAATGAACCTTGGTTTAAGAAATAATATTATATTTTTTATATTATAGTTAACCAGTGTCTGCAGCTGCTCTGATGAAAGCTGTGAAACGAATATTCCATACGATATGTCTAATTCTGACGGCAGCCTGGAATATGGGAACGAATACTGCTTGGTGAACAATATCCAGATCCACTTGGGAGACCTCCTGAACAGAATCACTGTAGACAGACATGTGAAGCCTATCGTGACAAGACAATGCATTGTTAATCTCGACACTCGATACCAACTTGCAAAGCTGAGAAATGATATTAATGGAGCTGAAAAGGTAAGAAAGTGAAAGAAAATGAAAAATATTTTAATATTGATATCTTGCTGAACACTTTGTTTCTGCTCAGGATTTGCGTCATAGAATAAGTGCATGTCCAAGTCTTGGCAACACATCTTCCTTGGCCTCTGAGTGTGTATTGACTCTCTCTGGATTGAAGGAGTTGATTCCAAGATTGACTCACTATGGACAAGAATCTCTAGCTGAACATTTGAGCATTTCTCTTCCCAAAATAGCTGGACTATACGGGGTATGAATCACAAAACGTAGAAGTAATAATAATAGTACTAAATAATAATAATAATAATAATAATAATAATAATAATAATAACAATAATAATAATAATAATAATAATAATAATAATAATAGACAATGTTTTATTATAGTTTCTTATTTTTCCTTCTCACAGAGTGAAAATGGAATCTGTCCTCTGCCAGCTCTTCCTTCAAATATGAATGAATATTGTGTCGTGAGCTACTTGAAGACTTTCTACTTCACTATATACCAATCTATAAAAATACAACTGCAGTCAAGGAATATTGTATTGGAGTACATGACATGTCCTGCCCCTGAGGACATTGCTGCATTCCCGGATGTCAATAGTGGTGCTAACACTGCACCAACAGCAGCACCCACGTCCATTGTCATCAACCCACCCAGTGAGAGCATACCTCAGAGGCCACGTAGCAGTTAATCAAACTCATCTTGACAAAAATATATCATTTATTACATTTTTATGCATTTGATAAAATTATTCATTAAAATCTAAATATGTAGCACTCTTGAAAATTATTTATTGTTTCGCAACGCACACAAATTAGATCCAGCTACACCCCTTCAAACCTCCATATGCAATGGAGGGTATTCTAAAGAATAGTTTGTTACTTACTGCTTGCAGAATTCTATTTCCCGGTATATCATTCTGACACCCAGAAAGTCTGAGCCAGAAAGGCTAGTTTAAAGTAATTTGGCTTCTACTAGCACTTCAATATAAGCAGTCAGAGACCAGATATTCCATTACTTTTCCCAGAGCAATACATGATTTCTTTGTCAGAATTTTATCAACTTAGAGAATTATTATTTGTATATGTCAATATAATTACATGTGGTGATATTATGAAATTGCTGCTCGAAAAAATTTACTTCTAAGACAATGATTATAGATAACTTTAAAGCATCATTTACTTTCAGAAACATTATGAATGGGAAATGATCATTTCCATTGTGCTTTTAGAACAAAGAATACTTGACCCTATGATCACTTAATATTAAGGAGAGTTCATTTTCCTTTATAATTCATATTTGTTAACTGAATTTGTTTTGTCAGTAGCTACAAACAAGAGCAGTAACCCAGGTAACCAAACAACGTTAGGAATTTCCCCATAATTAGAGTGTGTATCTACATGAAAGCCACTTATCACATGGCTAACATTGAAGAAAGATTAGTTTCTGTGATGTATTGAGGTGGTATAGAAGACAAAGAGTCAAGACGACAGAATAGTTCAGCACAGGACCTCCGGAGTTAAATTAAAAATAAACCACAGAATTGACAATAGTTGTTAGACTAGCCAAACCAGCCCTAATAAAAATCCTGTTTGTGCTGAACTATGAAATATAACACACAATAAATTGAAAGACTTGTGTCAGAGAACAAAAGTAATATATAATGTTATGGTTTTATTGTCATATGACGGTAATTGGTTAGTAATTATCAATCTGTCTAAACTAAAAACTAATAGCATATGACTGTCAGGAGCTAGGGATTAATTATATATTAATAGCATTAAATATGTTAAAGTGAATCTTGGCACGCTCCTCACCCCTCTCCAATCAAGACTCAACCTATTTCCTGCCAGTCATGTGAGAAAGTCATGTGTACATCAGTGCAAGAGATCATAAAAAACAAAAATCTGATTAGCAATTGTAGTTCTTCCTCTATCACCACTTAGCAAATGTGATGTGTGTCTACTTAAAATATTTTATGCCATCAGTGAAAATATTTTCATATGCCTTCCAGAGAATATAGCTATGCAAATATTGTCTGTAATTATTATTTAGTACGTGTAGGATCATATGAATAGGATTTACAAATAGGAAATTAGGAACAGATAAAGTTATTCCGCTATATTGTTTTCTTTCCTTATCAAAGTGTTGCATGTTTCAGTAATGGACACTTTCAATGGTCAGAAAGAGAGGCAATGAAGCCAACTAATGAGTTTGTGTGGAATCATATGAGTGAAATTATAACTTCTGCAGTAGGAAATTAGGAAGAAGCAAATATTTTTCCTGCTAATTTTATCTTCGAACCTATCAATATTCTATGTGCAGTAACAAAGCCAACATAGTGATTTTGCTTTGCTGGATTGTTTTGGCCATGTATATAACTAATTAAATCTTAGCTTATTTTGCTTGCTGCCTATACACTATTTACCCTTTACTCCAAACCATTGGATTTCAATCATTCTTTCTCTACTTATGCACAAGCGTTAGGAAATGCTTTCAAAAATTGCACGGTTTTATCCACGTTCCATACGTCCTGTGTCGGAGCGATTAGGTAAAGGGTCTGACCCGCGAGAGACTGGTCTCGCCGACGCCCGTAAAGATCAAATGTTTGCCTGTAAAATTTGGCAGTTTTTCGGTAGTGAAAAGATTCCGTTGTCAGGACAAACGTTTCCGCTTTTTGGAGGTTCACAGTGCATTAAAATTAGCGCGAAGGAAGATGAGTAATTTGTCCACGCGTAACAGTTGTACGCTTATTGGAAGGTTCTTTATTAGAGGTTTTTTCTGTATATAAAACGCTTCAGCTGCTCAGCAAATACAGTCTACATTAGCTACAAGTCTTCAGTGGATTAGAAGAAAATACCTCCAGCCTCTTGTTCTCCAAGCCACTCCTAAAAATGCTCTCTCACTTCATACAACTACTGATCCTTCTCATGTGTACTTTAATGGCTATGGCTTCCCCAATGTCAGGTAATGTGATGGCTACAGAATCTGCACCACCACAGGCCACTCAGCGTGGTGGTCACTCTGCTATGATCAATGCTGGCTCCAAGATCCTCAGAGACATCGCTTAAGTCAAACTGTAGACCAAGTGGAGTGTGTACTGCATGTGTGTGTGCGTGTGATTGATATGATATGGGTGTTGTGTGGTGACTTCATTAATGCAGTATTGATATTAAGTCTTACTTTAATACAAATAGTGTAGTAGAATAACAACAGTGATGATGGGGCACATGGTTAGGCACTGCCTCAGAGGGAACTACTGTTTGTACTGTAGGGTCCCTAAGACCATAAGCTGTAGCGTCCTGAGTGTAGCAAGGGCGCTAAGGCTGAGGGACCCTAAATATCGTAATTCGCAATGGCTTTGCAGTACCTATTTAATATAGAATTTAACAGCTGTTCCTAACAACGCCATTGATGAGTGAAGCGCATCGCCTGATGAATTTTTTTACCATTCCTAACAACATAATTGTAGGGACTTTACATATAAAAAAAAACCTGCCCTAAGGGTATGAAATCTACATGTAGTACCCCCCCTAAAGGATCTACAGGATTTAAAGTCCCACTGTCACATACAAACACTATACCAGCTATGTTCTAAATGTATACATTATGTATATATATATATATATATTATATTAATTATATAGCTATATATATTATAGCTATATTATATAGTAAATTTTATCCTGAATTATTGCCCTACTTTCAAGAGCATGAAAATTTAAGTTGGCAAATGTTTTGACCACACCCTTTCATTATCTTATTCTAAATACTCATTCATATTCACAGATGAGACGTTTAGCCAAAACCATGGGCACGCCCACCAATGCCACCTTCCTGAATGGGGAGGAGTCTGAGATCCAAGAGGCCTTATCACTTATGTGCCAGCTGTGGGACTCAAACAAATCTATTCAGGAATTGCCAGCAGAGGAAGGAAATGTATCATATACGCTCCTCAAGAAGTTAGTGATCAAGATAATTCAGCCAAATTGTGATAGGGTAAGCTCGGGCATGCTCAGTTCCAGCAAACTCTGATACTCCCTGGTTACAATATTTTTAAACTGTGAGATGATAGTCTTGATGCAATACATGGCTAAAATTTTCATCAACTAAATCATGCTGTTTAAAACTGACTGCATTCCACCAACCTAGTTAGTAAATAAACCCATTCAAATGCCTTCTGAATTATTCATAAGGATGTCTTGTTTAGCACACAAAACCAAAATCTGAAACTACAACAGTAGTCCAATTACAATATTTAACTAAACTAAAGATCCTTAAGGCACTGTTTTTTCAGAGTATTTTATGACATTTTTAACTTCAGGTGAAAATTCTTCTCTCCAAAAGAAGCATTAGCAACACACTCGTGTGCTCAAGAGAGGAAATTAACAATGTCTGCAATGATTATCAAACCTTCAGATTCAGTTCTCGGCTAGTCTCAGCCTCTTCAGATATCAGCAGGAGTCGTGTGACCAAATCTGAATGGGTCAGAAACAACATCCAGACTAGAAGCATCCGTCCAGATGTGTTCCAACAAATAATTTTGGGAAATTAAACTAAAGAGGAATACAATTTTTTCTATTGTTGAGTTATGTTGTTGTTTTTTGTCTTGTTTTCATTTTTTATAATTAAAAATAATTGTAATTATATTAATTCACATTTCCTCTTAGTCATGACAATTAATTCAGTTTTTATAGTAGTACTCTATCAAATCTAACCACAGTCAGGATTTTCAGATGGACAGTCCACACAAAATAACAGTTATAAATTACATAGGAATGAAATAACCCCACTGAAAAACTTAAAATAATACTGCTCTTGTATTCGCTTTTATGGCTACAAAAGTGTATAAAAAAACACTAATTCAACTTAATAACAATTTTTATAAATTTCACTTCCGCAGGCCAGAGGGGCGTGGCCAAATAACGTTAAAACTTTCTCCCCCTCACATTCCACCGAAGAACACAACAGGAAGGTGAATTACTTACTGACTTCCTTGTGGCTTAGCAGGAGTTAACCAAGACATGTGACTTCTGCAGTAACAGAAAGCAATAAGTGATCAGGTCATTGAAGAATTAAAAGATGGGACTGGGACTGTATTCACCAATTCTTACAGGATCAAGGTCTGCCTGTGGATCAACTGTCATTAAATGTCACAGTCTTAAGGTAGCCATGAATGATGAAGAAAAATATATTAAAGGATCAATTCAAATAAATAGCTAATGCTATTCACTCACAAACTTCTGCAGGTCATTAGCTTTTTTGCGTTTAAATGCATTTTATTTATTTGAAGAGCAACCATCATGACAAGATGTAATCATGTAATGTGTATACTCCTAAATAAATAATAAATGGCTCAATGAGCAGTAAATATGATGATCTCTTACCTAAATCACAACAGTTAATCCCTCCTAGAGCATGCCATGACAGAAAAATTAGCTCTCAAAAATTATATCCAAAATTATATCCAATCCTTACATTTAACCTGGTAACAGTGGGCATTGTAACAGTTCATTTTTATTTTGTAAATTGAAGTTGCTAATAAGCCAGCAATCAATATTTCACATTAGTGATACCTAGCTACAGCTACAAGGTGTAATAAAGTGCATGCTGTGTGTCCCCCTGTGCCAACAATAAATCTGTGGGGAGAGGAACTGTGCTCACCTACTCTCTCCTTCCAAATTGGTAAGCTAGGCCTGGTTGCTATGGCTACTAGCGTATCTGATGGTAATGAGCTTGCTCAATACAGCGTGAGATAACATGTGACCATGATAACGCGAACTGTCTCATGGGTGACGTACCTAAAAATAACACTATGAAGATATCTAACTTGGAATACATAATATATATATATTATATATATTCCTTGCTAGATATCTTCACAATGTTATTTTAGTGTTATTTTATGCTGTATTGCTCATTACCCTAGTAGTTATAGCAACTGGCCTAACTTAACAGTTTTCCCAGTTTTTGCAGCTACCTTCCTCTGGTATAGCCTATGCAACTTGGTTAGAGCTGCTGCTAAAATATCAGCTGGGAGTATGGGGAGCCCCTACAGCCAACTTCACACTGTGACTTACAGCACTGAAGATATCTAGCATAGACACTCTACAGAGTGATATGACAAGATATTTCACTCTCAGGCTTTATTTTCACTGCCTCTGGCTCCTGAAAATAAATTAGCCTGCTCATGAAATATTTGACTCCTGTAATAGCTAGTGTGGGGAATTTGGCACCACTATGAAAGAAACTGGATTATTGCCATTCTCAGACACCAGCCAGCCAGGGGAGCACAGCCCCTCCCCGAAAAAAAAAGAAAAAAAGGAGCGATTAGGTAAAGGGAGTCTGCTCGAATATGGCGGAAGAGTAGCCGCAACCAGCCGCAACCAGAGCCGCAACCAGCCGCAACGTAAACAATTAACAATGTGATAGGTGCGCTTTTAATTGGAAAAGTAATACTGTACATTTACCCGTCTCTTGGTCTAGGTCAAGACGAAGGACTAGAGCTGCGGCGGAACAAGTAACTGACGCTACTATTAGTGGCGGAAACAATGTCTTCCATAGCTAAGTCCAAGAAAGGCTTCAAAAAACTTGAGACTCTTGAAATGGTGGAACTCAATGGGTCGGAAAACTGTGTAGTCGAGAGCGACAGTGAAACGGAACTCCTGGACTTAACTACTTCCATGAAAGGAATGAGAGTTCGGCCAGAGAAAGGTTCAACGCACTACAGCTGTGGCAGGTATGATTTTGAAAACTACAGTGCAGGTTGGACAGAGCATGTCTGTTGAGTTGAAGAGTGTGGTAGTAAATTGCTATGAACTAAGTACATTCCTTGATGTGTTAGATTTGTTAACACTGGCAGTCATTTTTGCTAGTCCCGCTTACGGACATGCAGACAACCAGTGGAACTTAAATATTTAATTGAAATCGGCACACTACCAGCATACTCAAAGTGTACTGGGGTTTTTGATTATTCTTTTTATTATTATTATTATTATTTCACTTTTGTAAAATAGAACCCTTCCTGCCTATACTGCCATATGGCTGGTGGTTTGAAATAACTCCTATTGTTTATTCTTGTATGCATTGGTCCACTCTGGCGTCAATAACCTCCAGAAGGTACGTAACTCAATAATTATTAAGTCCCGGGTTTGAACTCTATGACGTGCTAACCTAGGTTTCTGCAGAGACTTTTAGTTTGTATTCACCTTATCTGTAGCTAATTTAGAGTCCTAATCATTTTATCATACTATACAAATCTTCAGCACTAACCTTATCTTCTAATACTATAGTCAAACACCTGGTTTTTTATTTTTGTTGTTTTGTTTGTTTGTTTGTTTTTCATGAAGCACCTCTCTGTCTATTCCTGAATAGTCCCCGTATGCATAAACATCTTCTCCACCATCTGGTGTACTAGATAGAGTGCTATTAACTTATTTTAAGTCTACTACTCATCAGTTGATCACTTAGTTGCCATTAATAAGTAAACCACCCAACTACAACCATTTTGGAAGTAATTTATTTATTAGCGTTTCTTTGTCTTTTATGTATAGTCATTTATATTACACAGTCGAGAAAATTTCAAACTTCTCCTACAATTCAGTGGTGAACTCACTCTGCATTCATATTGCCCTAATAATCTCTGCATTTATGCTTGCTACAGTTATTTACTATAAGGAACATCTTATCCCTGAAAAAGTGTCATTTTTGTCCCAAACTGGTAATGGCTCTAAACAAGCATACCGAGCAGTAATGGATTCTCTTTAAGTGGTAACATGGGTCACGTTTGTTTTAGTGAAAGTCTAAACACGATTCATCTGCAGTTAAACACTTTTTTTCTTTTCGGAGTAAAAATATTACAAGGATAAGGGTTATTGTCATTTATGCTCCCCTCCCTTTGCCATCATCATCCTTGACCCCTTTGTCCAGCTTTGATAGGTGTGTGTGTGTGTGTGTGTGTGTGTGTGCACAAGTCATAATAATTAGTGCTGTGCCGTCTTCTCCCCTTACACCTGTCAACTTGGTGAGATAATCAGTCTCTGCTGAATTATATACATGAACATGTACTGTATGTTTACAGCTGAACCACATGGCATAAAATTTACAGGGTATCACCTTGTTAGGAATGCTAGCCATGACTTAAAATTGAAATTTTATTTTTATTTATGTTCTACTACTACTACTATTTTTTTTACACCAGCAGTAAAGTATAAAATGGTAAAAAGAAAAAAGCAATACAAAGAATGAATAAGTGACAATGTGTGGACATATTGTCATATGGAAGAAGAACAAAATTAACAAAGTTTTGCTCTAGCTGGGACTCGGGCGTGACTAGCTCCATGGATGTGGGTGGAGCTGACCTGAATGCATGACCAACACTGGAGCATGATCCTCTACTACTACTACTACTACTACTACTACTGTTATTATTATTAAACTGTTGAGTGACTGAGTTGGGTATCGCATTATGTAATAGTTATGCCATGGCCAACGAGGGGTTATGGAATATAACCGTCCCGATCCTGAGGGCGAAGCCCGAGGGATAAGGGCGGTGATATTCCATAACCCCGATGTTGCCATGGCACAACTGTTTTATACCATAGTTGCTGCTACTACTACTCTCTCATATCCACCTATATGGGACCAGCCCTACTACATATAACTCTCCTGCCGCTCTCATACCGCAGGAATTTACCACAGCTAGCTGCTTTACTGCTTACTGCTGAGCAGCCCAGGTAGAGTTAGATCTGGAGATAACAGCTGGCAGCTACAATGCTAAAGTAAACTTGCTAAAGTAAACTTGCTAAAGTAAACTTTCTGGCGTGCTTCAATTGAATTTTAATTGAATTTTAATTTTGGGCCGGAAACACGGAAGAATTCGCTTGACACCGGGAAAATATCATAGCCCCAGGAAGAATTCGCTTGACACCGGGAAAATATCATAGCCCCAGGAAAAATCACCGGGAAAATATCACTTTTAATCCATGGGTGTTACCGCAGCAACCATGGTATAAGTAAGATTATATCCCCAGTCATTGTAATCAGGGGTAGCAGACAGACTGAAAGGACCACATGGTGAAAACTGTAGCCCTCAAAGGCACGCACTGTGAGAGTTCATAGTTCTATTACAGTACTGCTTTTGTTGCGCTCGCTGTCAGTTGTTCATTTTCATGTAGTTCGCACATTTTATAACGCTAGCTCAGAGACACGCTTTGAGGTTTTTCTTTCAGCCACTTTAAATAGCGTCTGTACACACTTCTCCAGTATAGCTAGGATATGCATGGCTATCCAGTAGTTCCCTTCTCTCTAAACCATTCTGCTTGTTTTATTGGATTGGATTTGGATGTAGCAGATGTTACTGGTACTATTAGTGGTAATGGGTTTACACCACACTATGTACATAATTATAACAGTGTCTTGGTGCATCCTTGGAAGTGCAATTTGGATTCCACAAGCCTGGTCTTCTCAGGAAGATTTATTTCAAACTTCAGAACTGTCTTTTTCAGTTAGATGGCCTCCTATATCTCCCCCCCCCCCCCCCCCCCCCCCCCCCCCTCTATTCCCTAATTCCTCACTGTTGTAATGATGTGGGCATGTCAGGACTTGCAGTGAATTTAGACAGCATACTTTTCTGTTTTATAACCTTTCTGCCATTCTCATACAATCCTAACATCCTGTTAAACTGTTTTGTTGGCATATAGGTTTAAATGAAACGAGTGGTAACTTTGATAAAGAATAGTGATTATTAGTTGGGTAAAGGGTGGAAGTTGGTAAATGGTGTTATGGTTGGGTAAAGATGGTGGTAGGGTAAAGGGTGATGGTTGAGTAAAGGGTGGTGGTTGGGTAAAGGGTGGTGGTTGAGTAAAGGTTGGTGGTTGGGTAAAGGGTGGTGGTTGAGTAAAGGGTGGTGGTTGAGTAAAGGGTGGTGGTTGGGTAAAGGGTGGTGGTTGGGTACAGGGTTGTGGTTGGGTACAGGGTTGTGGTTGGGTACAGGGTTGTGGTTGGGTACAGGGTTGTAGTTGGGTAAAATTGGTAGTTAGATAGAGGGTGGCAGTAGGGTGAAGGGTGGGTGAAGGGTTATAGTTGGGTGAATGGTGGTGGGTGGGTAAAGGATTACAGTTTTGAAAACTGGTAGTGTGGTAACTGGTAGTTCTAGGTTGGGTGCAGCATTGAAGGATATGAACAAATATTAACTCTCAGCGTGCATGTGCAAGAGGGTTGGTAGTTATCCTATCTGTCACACTTGGAGATCACTGACGATTAATCGTTTGATTTAGGTATGAAATTACCCAAAATGACAATTTAAGACCTTTTGTTGTGCTACTTTTTTAATTTCTGGCTGATTTTTGAGAAAACGCGAAGTTATCAGCTACGCTTAGGTACTAGTTTTTGTGGATAACGCCCCCTTTGTCAAGTGGTAATAACGTAAATAATTTCTTGCAGTATGCGGTAGTTTTGCTCTATGCTGAGAAGTTAACCAAGTGCTTGAATGGGAGTTACATGTTGAACTATCGGTGAGTGTCCCTTGCACAAGCTTGTCTTATGAGGACAGTGTTCACAGTGTTTTCATTGCACACCTATAGTGATACCTGATTGTCCTGAATAGTGTATAGTAGCATTGAGGGTTCACACCTTTGGTGCTTCTTAAGGCTATAAAGGTAAAAAAATTAGGTAAAATATAGACATAAAATATTTGTTTTGGTGAGTTATGGATGGGTTTGGTTTAAGGCGCGGTTTGTCCACTTGGCACTAAAACACTCTATAGAGATTAGAATTTTGTAATGCCGCTTTACATGCAAGGTGAACAATAAATATCTGTGAAGTATAGAGAATATATACTGTATGTAAGATCTGTTTCTGGATTGAGATGGATGGCTATAGAACCAGATTGATTAGGAACTACATCTTGTATGTGTGGGCGTGTCATTAGTGATGGGGAGTTGCATAATGCACCAACCACATGTTTGCATACAGCCAACAAAAGCTTGCCCAATACTTTTTTTAATTCAATTTAAGATCCTGCAATAATCAGGAAATTGTTTTCCTAATCAACATTACACCCAATTCTCATTACACAACTTCATCTTTGAGCACTCACTCGACTTGCGGCTACAAACGAACCATTCAACAGCTCTTCCTAAGCGTGAAGTCATCCCGCTCTTCTGTTGCCAACTCTGGTGTATTGGTCTTGTAAGATCATAAGATAAATATGCTCAACTTATGAATCCGCCATGAGGGGGGAAATTGTGTTTACATCATTATTTCATTCAGTGGCTTCTGTTGACACTAGAGGAGACAATGACCAATAATGATTGCATGGTTTTATTTCCCCTCTCAATGCTGACTAACTATGTATGCTTGGAAGCTCGTGGGTAGTACACACATCCTTGGTTTAATTGACATATCTCTCGCGGCTGGCGTGTGTTTCCTGGGAGACAGAGCTGTGGAATGTTTGTGGGCATGGATAAAGTTACAGCTGATGGATTGCCCTCCAAGAAATGTAAATGTTGGATTGCTGTGAGTGTGAACCGTCTCATGTTGCCGTGTTTGGTGATGGTTCGCGTGTAAACGGTTTATTCCAGTGGTTCGAGTGAACATTGCTGGAATTAAACTTTGTATGCATCTTTATCATGTCAATATGCACTAATTTAGATGTAGTGTCATCACTCACGTCTTTAAGGAGGTGTGGCACTACTTCTATTAATAACTTGTAAAACAAGTTTAGAAGTATATCAAGATGTATGCTGATTAATATGTATATAAATAATACTTATTACATGAGTCAGAGTGTGTGATATGGTAAAATATTTCACGAGCAGGCTAATTTATTTTCACAGAGCCAGAGTTTAGTCCTTGAGTACGTTAGTGCTAATGCCACTACATGTACTACTAAACTGAAATTGAGCTATTAAAATGGAGAGAATTAATCCTAATTATGAAAATTAGACACATGCAGAACACATGACTATACTTTTGTTTAGCTATATGAGGTTCCCTCTCTTTAGCTCCTGACCCATTCCATCTTTCTGTGGAAGTCTGAGATCAACAAGATATCCAGTGTCAAACAGGAACTAGGCCAATGGAAGCCAAAATGGAAGGAAACTCCAGTTCCCAATACACATTTGAATCCGGTTGCTAAGATTATTGCAGATGTTAATCAGTTATGTGCTAAAAAAAGTATGTTGTTCCCCCATAACACTCTGACAAGTGTAATAAGTGGTTTATTCCACACTAGATATCTTCATTACTGTAGTTAGTACTAGAGAAAGGGTAACTCACAGCCTAAAGTTGGTTGTAGGGGCTACCCACACCCCCAGCTGATATTTTAGCAGCTGCTCTAACCCTGTTGAGCAGGCCGGGTAAAGAGCAGGGTTACACCAGAGGAAGGTAGCTGTAAAACCTAGAAAATTGAAAAGTTTGGCCTGGTTGCTATAACTACAGGGGTAATCACAGTTATTTCACGGGTCATGTACCTAAAAATAAAATATCATTGTGAAGATATCTAGGGTGGAATTATAATTTTTTTTTTTTTTTTTTTTTTAATATAATGCTAAACTCACATTGATGGCACACAGATATTCTGGTGTACATGTGCAGCATTCATGCACTCAACATTCATGCAACTTGTCTTACAGTAGTTCACCTTGCTGTGCATATTATCGAACGTCATTTAAATGAATGTGATTTAATGAGGTGCATGGTTGTGTACAGAAACTAATCCAGGAGGGGTTAAGATTTTTTAGATTTTATGGGGACATGAGGGTAAAATACCATTGTGTATGAGAAGCCTTTGCAGTGCTTTAAACATGCAAAACTACACTGATTTCATGTAGCAATAGACTAAGTAATAGTACCAAAGGATTTCAAAGGAGGAGGAAGGCTTTTTTTTTTTAGTGTTGAATGCACCTCCACCCCCCTTAAATGCTATTTATTGCGTACTGAATTGGGCGTATTGAGTGCCTTTACGTAGAAAATGTATTAAATTGGGAAATATCATATGCCCGCAATATTCCGCAGTAAAGGGGAAGTCCAGAGCATTGGGTTATTGATTAATCTATATATACACGGGTTGTCTGATTCATTATAAATAGAGTGGGAATTTTCTTTTCAAAGCCACGCAAAATCAGATCTACAATAAGTGTGAGTGTGTTTGATGCCATGTGTGAAATAGTTAATGTTGAACAAGGAAACTCAACCGATACCTTGGGAAGCATAGTTCGTTTTATTTATTTATTTTTATCATTATTATTTTATTTTTATTTTTAGCTTGAGTGACTTATTGTTTGAGATGCTATACATGCATAAGGTACAATATTCACTTGTTGGCTCAGTACAAAAACTAATGTTTACTTGAGGTTACCGGGCTAGCCTCAGTGTGCTTCTGGTTTATTCAGTTGACAGCCTGTGTAGGAAAGACTTTTAGAATATCTAGTGTCATGATTATAAATAATTAAAGTGAGAACCTTTTGATTTCAGTTTATTTGTTTTTTTGTTTCAGTTATTATGTAATTAATTTTATTAAGATGTGTTAAGCTCTTAATATATTGGATATGAACTAGTAGACATTATTCATGTGTCATTATGGTAATCTTCCTAAACGTGGTTTTCTACCGCCCACTCCTCCGGCTTTTCAGCTCATTCCCAACTCTTGTCTCCGGAATGCTCACAAGTGCTGGCTTACTTGTTGCTGATTAGATTAATGAGCTTTGTGGTTGAATACTTTTGACCCTGTGCAAATGTTTCTGGGGTGATCGATCTCCATAGCAACCTTGTGCCCAATTCACTCATGGATAAATGATACCTCATCACTGGGGAAATCAGAACTTAATGTCTGTGATCATTGGCTGAGGGAATGTCCCTAGTTAATGACAACTTCACAAACGCTATGTCACTTTCTTGATCATAATACACTTGTTTAATCCCTTTGTTGGATAAAACGAAATTAAAACTTGAGAGTTGAATGTATGTGTTAAATTAAGTAGTCAGGTTTTCAAACTGTATTCCTAAAGTCTTCCATTCAAATTCATTGGTTTGTTAACGAATTCCACAAAGCAGAAATGGCTTGATTAAAAATTTAAACATCAGAAATTTTTAATAATATTAATTATCCGTAAATTCTTTATCATTTGTGTTACACCTACTATAGGCAAATAGGAAATGTGTTTGAAGCCAGTGTTAATGTGATCGTTGGATTATTTTTGCTCATGTAATTGACTCTTGTTGTTGTTGTTGTTGTTGTTGTTGTTCTTTACTTAGTTGTTGTTGTTGGTGTGGAGTGCTATACTTCGGCATCCTAACTCTCTTTACACTGATAGTGGGTGTGGTCTCTGCCTATGCCCTGACCACAGCTTGGCAATTGACCTTGACGCTGAATGACACACAGCAACCACTGAAGGATGAAATCAATGCTCTAAAGAAAGGTACAAAAGAGAGATTCCACAACACCTGGTATTTTGTGAGGCATTTGTTGTGTTATATTTTAATATTAGTGAATTGGTTTCCAAATAAAAAAGGTCCTTCAGGAATGTCCAGCTTTGCTTTCAATTGTCTATGATATTTAAGGAAGTCTCCTCCCACTTTAAAGGGTGTGTTCTATGGCCATATTATCAAGTTAACTTAGAATACCTGAAAGCATGTTTTAGCGGCAGCATCAAGGGGAGGGGTGGGGGGGAGGGGCTGTTGGTGCTGGACTATTCACCCACAAGGAGTGGTTTCAAAAGTTTCTAAGTAAACAATTCCTATTTTGGTAGGAAATCCATGGGATTTTCCCATGATCCATGGAACAATTGATGGCAGTATTGCTGCAAATTGAATTTCCCTGATTAATTTCACCATTTTGTGAACCAAATTTTTTCGGGTAGAGGGGTATTGTGAATGTCTACCTCACAATCATTGAGAGAGATAGTCCCTTGGACGTGTAATTGTCACAGAGCTACCGGTAATAATAGATGTGGCTTTTATGTGGTTGCTGTTGAGTCTGTGTTTACCTAACTTGGCACAGTTTTGGTTCAGCCGGGCTATGTAGTAGAACTCATGATGTGAAGTGTTGGTGAGACTGCACCACAGGATGCTGCGATAGGATAGCTGAGATACAAATAGCAAAGATGGGGCTTCACTTAGTACATATCAGAAATTAGTCTTTTTTGGTTTTAAGACAGTGAAATATGTTTCCAAAAACTATGGCCCAAGACATAGTGGTTATCAATTAAAGTTAGTCATGGAGCCAGACCTTTTACCGACTCAGGCCCGCCTTGTACCCAGGAATTGTGGGAAAGGGAGCAAAAAGTGTCTGCCGGAGTGATCAGACCCTTTTTATGGAACAGGCCTGAGGCAGTAAAGGGTGTGGCTCATGAGACTAAATTAAATGGTAATAAAATTTTAATAAATTTTGGATGTGTATACTATTTGAAGTAATCGTATGTGTTTCAGCATTGAATTCTCGTGAGCAGCAGACAGCGTATACCCTAGATGGAGTGCAGCAGACCATGTTCACAGTGAACCAGTCCTTCTCGTCCATGAATGTCACCATGTGGGGCAAGATGAATGGGACTCTCCTAAGACTATCCAAGCTGGAGGCGCAAATCAGCAAGTCAGAAAAAGAAGATGAAGATGCCAAGAAATTTGTTATGAATCAGGTGAGCACACAAATGATTGGTTAGTTTTGTATTTGCTTATTCCAAAAGATCGATATGTGTTAGGGACCAGAGGATGTGAATAAAGCCATTATAATTAGCTCAAATATATCAATATATTCTGGCAGGGGGCCATTTCGTTATAGTCTGCATACTGTTTTGTCCTGTCTGATTGAACCACCTTAAATTAATGGTGGCTGAGCTCAATGGTGGCTGAACTCAATGGTGGCTGAACTCAATGGTGGCTGAACTCAATGGTGGCTGAGCACCAAGTCTCTCAAACCGAATGTTACTGCCGAAAGAGTCCAGTCCATTTGCTGTTCCCTCAGTGTACTGGATTATTAGGTTGCCATTTTGGCTCCTGATCTGAAATTATTGATAAAGTATAAAAAAAAGTAAACAGTAAAACTATTTCTTCAAGCAGAAATAAGTTCCATATATTTTATATACATATCTTGTGGTTTGTAGATTGTTGTTGTTTGTTTGTTTGTTTTTTAGCAGGCTTCATGACTTTCGCCAATAATTACACTTGTTGTTATTTTAACACCTAAATATGACTTCCTTTAAGTCTACTAATAGTGATTACACTAGTGTTACATGAGCTTGTCCTGTATATCATCTCATTGATTGCATTGCCAACATCTTGCAGTGCGCTCTCTCTCTCTCTCATGGCACGTGTGTTTGACACTAATGCAGACTGCTAGCCATAACTTATGGCTTCTATGTGTCTAGAGTAGAGATTAAAGAGAGACATTAGTGGTTTTACAAGAGCATGTAGAACATTTTAAGTGGATAATTAATATAAATATTCTTGTTTGTTTATTGTTTGCTTGTTTATTTAAGCACTAACTGGCACAAACCCTCAGTGGTGTTGTGCAATTGTAATATTTCTAAAGCCATTGCTCTTCTGTTTACTCATACTATTATATTAGGTTACTTACGTATTGAAGTGAAATGGATAGTCTTGCCCGAAACAGGCTAGCCAATGAGATCTAAGGCTGCCACTAAGCTGTTTGGGAGCAAAGACTTGCAGCAATAATGCCATAGAAAGGGAGCCACACAGCACATGTGTCTAGAGGAATAGTTTACTGTGTGTCTCTAAGTAATCCGTTTCAGTAGCTTTAGTGTCTTTTCCCTTGGTTACAATTGAAAGCATGCATACATACGTACATACATACACACATACATATACACATGCATGCACGCATGCATACATACACACATACATACACGCATACATACATACATATACACACATACATATACATACATACATACACATATATACATATACATACATACATATACATACATACATACATACATATACACACATACATACATATACATACATACATACACGCATGCATACATACATACACATATACACATACATACATACATATACACACATACATACACACATATATACATACATAAACACATACATACACTCACACATACATACATATACACACATACACATACATACATACACACACTCACACATACACACATACATGCACACAAATGCATTCACACACATGCAGCAATTCTTCAAACTTTTTTTTTATTTTCCCTTTTAAGTCAAAATTCACTATCTAGCAGACTCCACATGGTTGAGATATGGGATGGCAAAGGAAGGAGGAACACTGAAGATGCTCTATTGCTCATTCTCTCTCATGACACTTCACTGGGAAAGCATCTGTACTGGTGGAGCTGTTTTGACTGGAAGATTGACTTGGTGCTTCAACAATACCAGAATTAGTTGGCATAAGGAAATGAGGGGAAGGAAGAAATCCAAGGAAGCTGCAGGCAATCTCCACCAAGGATTGCCCAAGCAATCCTAATTAGTCATTCACTTTCTTGTATACACAGACTTGGCTGTCAATCAATCTATGAAGGCTATTCAACTGGGGGGGGGGGGGGGGGGGGAAGGAAGAGTTTTTCTCTAATCTTCTCTTATATTTTTCTTGTCGCATGTTACAGTTCTTCAAATGCATTACTTCTATACTTTCTGCCTTCTTTTTTATAAAACCCTGCAAGTTGTAGGCTTTTAGCAATCGTTTCTTTCCTGCTTCGTAACAATTATCATCATAACTATTGAATGACTGCATAATGTGGTTCAGTATGTAATATAGAGGCTTGCAGCGTTTCTGTAATGTTCCAGACATAACTTAGCTAATAATTATGTTTGCTGGTTGTTGTTGTTTGTTGTTGTTGCTTGTGTGTGTGTGTGTGTGTGTGTGTGTGCGCGCGTGTGTGTGTTTAGTGTAGTGTGGTGGTTGGGTCCTGGGCTCAGGGCCCTGAGGTCCTGAGTTCAAGCCCAACTCAGGCAATTTTTCCATCTGATTTTCCATCTGCCTCCCACCAGCCCCACCAGTCCGCCCAGCTGTGATTGGGTACCTGGCATTTGCTGGGATGCACATTCAAGGCCTTTTCTCATGAAGCAGCAACGGTCCAGGTGGGACTTCGGGTGCCCACACCACTTGCTGTGAGGAAAGGTCTGTTCTCCTGCGAGTTCCTAGCCCGGCTCCAGGAGCTTTGCTTGCACAGCTCACAGTGCCTGCTTGGTGCACAGGCTTCCTGGCTCTGCCAGGTGTGCGTGACCACCTAGCAGCAGCAAGAGAATTTGCATTTGTGTGTGTGTGTGTGTGTTGGTTTTTTTTCATTTTTGAATCATTAATCTACAATAGCATTGCTTATGTGTGTAGCTGTTCTACCCATTTAAATTGTGTGGGTGGACAGAGCTAATGGAAGTGACTCACAGTAGTACATACATACGTAGGTAGGAAAGTGGGGCTACTGGTGGGTGAGGAGCTTTAACACTGATTGTTGTATTAGGAACTTGACACATTCAACCGTGATTCCAGAAAAAAAAGACCCGGTCAGGAGTCTATTTATCTAAGTAGTGCTATAAATTTTTATATCTATAAATATCCTAGAATTCTACTAAAATATAATTCTGCTAAGAGAAGTATTTGCCACCTTAGCAGCTCTCTAGGATACAACGTGTTGCATTCAACAGTTGAAAAGTGGACTCATGAGTCCAGTTCTGCATGGACTGGAAGTCTTTATCCACTAGTCATTATTTCATCACTCCACCACTACTAATAAGTCACAAATGCATCATACATTTATCATTAGCTTGAATTTGTTTCACTTGTGCCAATTATTAACTACTGCATTAGTTGATTGTTTAAGTGCTACTCATTGTTGTTATTTTGTTGTTGTTTCGTTATGTAGTTTTCAGTATTAAATATATCCAAATACCTCTTTCGAATATGTTGTTCTTGTAGTTTTGTATGAAATTAAACGAATATCGAGTTGCCCCTTGACTAATACTGTATGTTTGTTGTTGTTGTGTATGTAGTTTGCAGTATTGAACAATTATCTAAATCGCTCTCTGACTAATATGAATGCCGTGAGGAAGCAAATTGACTCCTACAAGATTATCGTTGACGCCTTGTCTAATCGCATAACATCTCTCTCCAGAGACAACGGTGATACCATCCACGGCAATACTGACATGCAGGACTCCATACAGGGATTTGGAGACAGGATATTAAAATTTGAGGTATTTCTTAGTAGTGGTTCGAACGCAATTTAGTATGTGCGTGTTGTTGTTGTTGTTGTTGTTGTTATTTTTAATCCATTTACAATATCTAGCTGTCATACTACTTGTGGGACACATTTAGCAAATAATGTGTTTTAATTTGCAAGACAGTGTTCTTTTGGTAGGCATTCGAAAGATTGAGGATTAGTAGTAGTTGTGTGATGGGGTGTGTTACTATCAACACATGTACACATGCAGATACCCGTACAAAAACATACACACATGCGCATACCTTTACTATTTGAGTTTGTGGTTGATCTGGGGTGGGGATTCTTTCAAGTGGAATATGATTTGCTGTGTATGTATGTATGTGTGTGTGTCGCATAGAGTCGTATTGCTGCCATGGAGAAGAATGTGAGTGCAGATCACGCGAAACTACTTCAGACGTCACATGACCTTAGTTCTGTGAGTTCAATCAATATACTAATGCCACAATAAGGTCATTGGAGATGACTTTTGTTGTGGTTGAGTTTTCCGTTTTATTTATTTATATTATTATTTGCTGCTTCTGGTCCTGATTATTAACCCTCAGTGCGCATGTGTGCGAGGGTTATAGTAGTCGTCCTGTTTGTCTGTCTGTCATGCTCTGATTTTGGAGATTACTGACTGATTTAGGTATGAATTTACCCAGAATGACGATTTAAGACTTTTATTGTGCTACTTTTACGAATTTTGGGCTGATTTTTGAGAAAAAGCAAGCTGTCAGCTTTGCGTAGGTTCAAGCTTTGTAAGTAAAGCCCCCTATCGTCACGTCGCAATCACGTAAGCAAGTAATTTCTTTCTGCCTGCGTTAGTTTTGCTTTATGCTAGGAAGTTAACCGAATTCTGGAAGTGGAGTTTCTCGAGTTGAAAATATATACCAGTGAGTTTCTCTGGCCTGTTTAGCTTCTCTTAATGAAGACTGCCAGACTGCATTTACATACCGTTTTCATTGCATTGATGCCTGATTAGAATGACCAATAAGTTATTATTTTGCATGGTCCGAGATGATTTTGTAATAGCTTAGTAGCGCTGAGGGTTCGCACCTTTGGTGCTTCATTAATTTTGTAAATGCTTCAGGGTTTTTGTTGTTGTTGTTTGTTGTTGTTTAGGGGAAAAGGTGTAATCTAATCAAAAAAAAAATTATTTTTTTTACCAAGTGATCATTTCATGTTGAATGTGTGCAGAACGTGACGATGCTAATGTCTCTGTTGTCAAGTCTGAACTCCTCACTGGTGGGTGAAGTGGACCATCTCTGGAGCAACATGTCCACAGTAAGTCTGGTCTCAAGACATGGTCACATGACAGTCACGTGATAACTGTACACAATGCTGCCGCTAAACTGTGCTCAACTGACATTGTTTGGGATTTTGTGAGAGTTGATAAAACACTCACATACAGAGGTGGTAACAAATATTTTGGTTCACCTACTGTATTGCCATAAATAGGTTTTACCAATGGTGTGATAAAGTATGGCACACATGGTCGTCCATTGTAGTGACGTACATGCAGTGAATTTATGTTTAGAAAGTTGTTGGTGTACCACCTAGTTTGCTTCTTTTTCAAGACTGACAAAGTGTAGATTGAGAGGGTAGATGTGCACATGTAAGTGTGTAGGGTATCTGTGTGTCATCACTGACATTTTTTTGTGGTGTACAAATCATTTGTTCTCCTGGATAACCATGTATTTTGCTTGACTTTTTTTTTTTTTTTTTTTTTGTGTTGTTGTTGATGTTGCATCATTTCTAACTAACTCTTAATTGAAATGTATTAGTAGGCAGGCAAACATGTGAAGTTACATCAGCAGAACTAGCCCATCTCTACTGAAGCAGCTATGTCTGCCTGACGAACTCTAGCCTCTGGCTCTCTTAATATACAGTTTTCCCACTCCCAAATCTCCTTGCTCTACATGAAACACCAAATGAGTTCCTTTTCCTATCCTACCCAATGACTGTTACGTACAGTAGCTTGGCTGCTGTTTGTAGACCATAAATGCTACTTCCTGCTTTTGAGTCCCCACCAAAAATAATTTAATTTTGGTGCATTGCTTTTTTGTTGTTGTTTGTTGGTTAGAAATTTTTGGCAGAGCACTTTCACTTTGTGCCTGATAGTAGCAGCTGTGACTAGTGTGGATTTCATGAATGCCTTCAACTCTTACAAGTACCACAAAACACAATACATATATAGCGTAAGAGACCTTAAAATGAAATAATATTGCAGCAAAAGTCCCAAAGTATTAGCTTTTCATTGTGCAATCTAATCCAAATTTTGGATTTTTTTTTTTGCCGACTGAAATAACTTGACCAAAGAATCACTTTAGTGGCACGTGCACATGTATCCTTCCCAGGTACTGTACCTGCATACGCTGCTTCTAGTGAATGCTCTGACTGGATAGGGCTTCCTAGAGCAAGACTGTATGAACTTTGACAGCAATCATCGACTCAGCTTGTGGGTCAAGTTGTGAAAGTACTACAAAAGGTCCTCTTATTAGGTGGCCATTTTGGACCGACCAGAGGGTGTGGTCAAAGGTTTGAGAGAAACGGCATACTTTTTCAATCTACCCATTAAACTAGCTTCATTTTGTACATTAGTCAGTCTGTCATTCAGTACAATAGTAACACATATCCTAGAATGTTGTATCTGTTGGCTTGAATTTAAGGAGACCTACGTAGATGATTGCTTTAACTACAGTCTATTACTGCGCCAGTAATAAGGATTGACTTTCATAGCTCTGTAGCAAGAGCCAAGTATACAGCAATTCAGAGGGGGTTGTAAGAATCATTTTGCATCAGTTCTGGCTATTCTTGAGCTTCCACGATTTTTTGAAAATTCATTGCAGTGGCAAAGGTTTTCTAGATCTCTATTGCAACGAAACTGGCACACACTGACATTTATGGGATGGCATCTGATCTAGTTATGAGGGACAGTAGGGTAAAAGATAAAGGAAGCCTCAAGTCACATGCAAACAGCAATCTCGGCTGTAAATAGTCCATGGCCATACCCGTATCTCAAAAACACTTTGCTGCAGAGTGAGAGCCTCCATTTCTCTGTCTATAAAGTAATTCACGATCAATTACTGATACAGCTCACTCACAAGCTGTCTTAGGAGTTAACTATTGTGACTTTATAACTAATAAGACCGACCGTTGTTTCTTCTTTTAGTCCTCCACTTTCTGTGTTTCCAATTCTGTGTTTTAATTCCCAATCTATAATCAACTGAAACTATGACAACCTAAAACCCAGAAATTGGTCAACTCTTCACTGCAGTTATCATTACATGAGTAGCCAGCTGCACCTGGCACTTATTACCATATTAGTCACCATGGTTACTAATTAAGTCGTACAGTGTGGTAGGAGTAAAACGTGCACTTAGTCAATTATCAAGACCAGTGGATAAACTTGTTAGAATATAAATAGACTGATTCCCAAGTCATCTGGTCACGTACAGTTGATAGCTCTCAAGATTGTTCTAAAAATATCATATTGATGCAATCCACAAGAGTAAGGCAGAGAATATAGTCTTGGTATTTCGATGAAATATTATTAAGTACGTTTCGAGCAAAAAAAAATGTTTTTAATGTATAGCACTACTACCACTTGCTGGCTGTGCTAATAATATTCCTATGATGACTTTTTTGTTTGTTTTTTGTTTGTTTGTTTTTTGTTGTTGTTTTTTTGTCTTTTTCAGAATTGCTATGTATATATATATATATATATATATATATATATATATATATATATATACGGTATATGTAATAGTTAGAGCATAAGCGCAATTTAGTGCACACAGCCCTCGGGCCTACGGCCCTTAGGCTTCAGTGCACTAAATCCACCAGTACCTAAGCGTGCATGCTCTAACTATTTTAGATCCCGTTTACGCATGCCCAGTTGCCACTAGCAACTTTGTTTATCAGCATTTTCGCAGAAATGGCTAAAGGCAAAAATAGTGCACACTTACCAAGTTAGTACACCTAGTAACAATATAGCAACGGGATCTAAAATATATATTTATTTATTTTTTTTTTTTTTTCAAATTTTCCACAATCCTTGTTGCTCTGCCAGCAGTGTTGTATTCTATTATGTTTCACAATTATACATCTGTCCTAGTAATGGTTTCGTGGTGAGAGCTATTTATATATTCTCTAGGAATCAGTAGAGATTGTGAAATGAAGCCATGAATGCAAGGAAAGTGTTTGGCATGAATTTTGTTTATTACAGGCCATACGTATATGTTGAAATCAGAGTTTTGTGAATTTAGCTGTAATGTTTCCAATGTTGGAGATTATTGGTCAGTCATGTCATCAATGCCCAATCAGGTGTGTGGTCAATTGGAACCATGACTTCAAATTGCTAGTTCCTTTTTTATTAGTAAGCAAGCAGAGGAGGGAGACACTATCATAATAATTAATGATTTTTTTTTTCTTTCTATGAAATTTTTTACTTCCAGTGCTGTGCCAATAAATGGGTAGTGGGAGGGTAATATATTCAACACATTCAATTGTTGTTGGTTTGTTCTTTGTTTTTTTTTTGTTTGTTGCAAGTGCTTCTTGTTGATCTTTTGAGCATACTGTAGTTTATTCATTAGTCTTGAAATGCTGAGATAGAAAATTAATTAATTAAACATATCAAAGAGCTGATCTTTCTTTACTTGTGCTGAAACTCACCCATTGTTGTTGTTGTTGTTGTTGTTTTCAGGATTGCTACATTTATATTATTTTCAATTTTTTGATGGAATCTTTATTGTGGAACTTTTTTTAGACAAATTGAGCCGCAGAAGCTAAAAAATATATTAAATGCATGCTTCCAGCAAGTAATATAATATTATTTCCAGTGTAATTTCAATACTGTTTCAGAAAAGCTATAAAACTTACCATAGCCATGTCACATGGGAATTAGGTATTCCTACTATGTAGTAGAATTTACTTCAATTACATGAAATATAAAAATATATTCTAATCTAACTGTGTATATGTATATGTGTTATAGACACACCAAGTGTTGCGGCAACTGCAGGCAAATCTATCCTCAATTAAAGTAACCCCAGGTAAATTGTATGGTTTGTCTTTTTTCGAAGTCTTTTTTTTTTCTTCGTTCGTTGTTATTTTTGTTTGTTTTTGTTGTTGTTTGTATTTGTTATTTTTGATAAGAATCACTTCACTGTAATCTAGTGACTTCTTTTTCTTTCAGAAAACAATACGAAAGATCCTTCAGGGCATTCCAAAACTCCAGAAGAAAGTGCAACAACAGTACCTCGTCCTATTACTCCTACTGAGACTGCAGAAAAGGAAGAATCAGTTCCCGTCACATCTGGGGCTTCAGAAGACAACCAAGAGTCGTCCACGGTTCTCAGTGAAGTCGCTAGCACTGGATCACCGGTTACTGCTTCAATGCCACCCACTCAGAGCGATAAACTGAATCCTTCCACAGCTTCAACATCTACTGCAGATTCCAAGCCAGGCACAACCAAGGGGAATGACGATCCCATAGATAGCACGACCATCACAACTTCTTCCGAGGGACTGGAAGGACCCATGAGTGACAGCACTGCTCCTACGACGGGGTTTGACAGTGACAATGATGATGTGATTGATGTAAGGGATGGTCATGCACTGGACACTTTAAAAGGTATAGTACAGTAGGTGGACTGCTGAGTCATTTTGTATATTTTGCATGCGATTGGTTAGAAGTTATTGTTTTTGTTTGGGTTTGTTTTTGTTTGTTTTTTTCTATTTAGTTTTTTCTAATTTTGACTACTTTAGTATGATTGTGGGCTTGCTCAGGAGAGTTGTCACTCTGCTTGGCTTGCTCGCACCTGATGATGGCAAAATAGTTGCTGCCACCAGAATCAAGGTCCTCTGTAGCTAACCATGCGTGAACCACTGACCAATCCTCAGGTTAGGTCTTAAGGTAGATTAAATTACTTTAATAGAGAAAAATGCACACACAACGAATTGAGTGACATGAACCAAGACTGAATTGACCAATTGGAACAAGGTTTTATGAACACCAACCTCCATCTATAAATAGCACAAGACGCTGTAAAGTTCCTGCTCTGCTGCAGTAACTCACAAACATACAAACACAGCAATCTATTAACACTCATGACACACAAACAACTCGTGACTATATTCATGTGACTATGCATATACCACAACATCACCCCACCCATGTGTTCTTGAACACACACACACACACACACACACACACACTGTCCTTCTTCTTCTCTTTATCTTTTATGTGGGTATGCCCACATCTCCCCCCTCCTCCTTCTGCTGATGGTTTCCAACAGCACCATCTTCTATCTCTTTCGTGTGACAGCGACTCAGGCTATCCGCCACACCATTCTCACGACCACTACAATACACCACCTTGAACGTGAAGTCAGTTAACTTCAACGCCCAATTATACAGACGACAGTTCAGTTGCCTACATAGTCATCATCAACGTCACCACAGTGAACTCCTTCCCGTACAGATAGAAGGCAAAATTGCCTCACAGCTTCGAATAGAGCAAGCCCCTCCAGCTCCTGAGCACTATATCTCTGTTGGGCTCCCTTAAGTTGCTTGGAGAAGAACACAACTGACAGATGCTCCTCTCCCCTGACCACTGACAAAACTGCACCCACTCCAGATGCACTGGCATCACATTCTAAGACAAACACATCTGACACACACGGAACAACTAAACACACACTATGGCACAATGACTTACACAATCCACGAATTGCCTCCATCATCTGGTTAGACCACTCCACTGTCCCAGCCGCATTCTTTGACGTAGAGGGCGTAAGAGAAGAGGACCAGTTATGGTAGTTCCTGACGAAACAACGATAGTAGCCCACCAGACCTAGGAATGCCCTCAACTTCTTCCTGGTCTTTGGAAGTGGATGCTCCCTGATAGCCCTCACCCTCGCTTCCGGCACATTGATTACTCCACCTCCAACAACATGGCCCAAAAACTCCAACCTCACCTTACCAAAACAACATTTACTTCTCTTGCACGTCAGGCCCGCCTCTTTCAGCACCTCAAACAACCTTCCTAAATGTACCAAATGCTCACTCCAACAGCCGGACACCACCAAGATGTCATCAATATACACTCTTGCGAGGTCTACACAGTCTACCAACACCAAATCCATTAATCTTTGCTGAGCATTGGTCAACCCAAATGGCATTCTCCTAAACCTGAACTTCCCGAAAGGGCAAACAAAACAAGTTTTATCACGATCCTCCTCCAATACCTCCACCTGGTGAAAACCTTTCGATAAATCAACCTTGGATAACACACGACCCGTTCCTACCATCTCAACCATTTCCTCAAAACCAGGTATATAATAAGGTTCCTTCGCTGTAATCTCATTTTGACACAATTAGACCCGGAATCCTGTACAACACCTTTGACCCTACCTCAAACTCCCTCGGCTTCGTCCCCCGATTCATCAACATCAACCTACTCTCCTTCCCCTTCATCATCTTTACTGCTGCACAATCCCTCATAAGTTCTGGTCTCTCCGCCATATTGCTAACCCACTCACACACATTTAACTTCTCGCTCCACCTCAAATAACCCATGGTACAGGGTATCCAATGGAGTTCCTACCCTGAACCCATACACTAAGTCAGATGGGCTAAACCCAGAATCTGAATGCGGCATCTGCCTCAAAACAAATAATACATAACTGACTTGTCCGACCCAATCCCTCTCTTCCCCTAACACTTCTTTAGCTATCACCTCCTCCTCCCGGGGGCTCACCACCTGTTCCCCTGGTCTAGTGGTTGGTCTCCTAGAGGGTATGACTGATGCATTTCTCACTGCTGGTACCTTCCTGCTGGCCCTCTTTCTCCCCGTTTCCTCCTGTCTGGTCTCCGGCATGGGCAGGGGATGACTTCACCGTCCGACAGAGACCTGACCAAAAAGTAATACACACAACGTCAGGGAGTTTACAAATTACACAACCGCACGATACGTCTTACAAAAGAAAAGAAAAAAACACAAAAAAAAATTGTCCGATGTCCACGGATGTCTCCAAATGAAAGTCTTCACGGTCTGGACGAGTTGGTAGTCTTGCCACTCCTGGACGAATCCACAGAAGGGAATTCCACCTGGTAGGTGCCCGATGTCTTGGGAGACGGCTAGATTAAGGATCTTCAAGAACTGTCGTCGTTGTGACGAATCCCACCACTGCCACCAAATGTGGGCTTGCTCAGGAGAGTTGTCACTCTGCTTGGCTTGCTCGCACCTGATGACGGCAAAATAGTTGCTGCCACCAGAATCAAGGTCCTCTCTAGCTACTCTAGCTGGATTGGTCAGTGAACAGCTGACCAATCCTTATTAAAGTAGATTAAATGACTTTAATAGAGAAGGATGCACACACAAAGAATTGAGTGACATGAGCCAAGACTGAATTGACCAAGTGGAACAAGGTTTTATATGAACACCAACCTCCACCTATGAATAGCACAAGACGCTGTAAAGTTCCTGCTCCTATACAGTAACTCACAAACATACAAACACAGCAATCTATTAACACTCATGACACACAAACAACTCGTGACTATATTCATGTGACTATGCATATACCACAACATCACCCCACCCATGTGTTCTTGAACGCACACACACACACACACACACACACACACACACACACACACACACACACTGTCTCTTTTATGTGGGTATGCCCACAATGATTAATCTTAAATGTTTATTAGTATTATTGATGATGTTGCTTGTTTAGAAATGTTGACCTCATTTGATTTCTTGGATTCGTCCGGTGATAATCAACTGGACTACGATGAGTTTTCCATCTATACTAAGTCAGAGAGAGTGTTCAATCTCATCGACTTCAATCAGGATGGCTTTGTGGACAAGAATGAGCTGAGGAAGGTGATTGGTATGTTGGCACGCACGAAGACCTCATTTCAGGGGACTACGCCCTCCACCACCTCCAGTCCTAAAACTGTAGCTCACGTTCGACCTGTGAAGTAAAAAAAAATTAAACTCTGGCTCACACTGTGTTGACTTTATCATCGAACGAGTTTGTTTGTTTTTTGTTATTATATAAAACCATAACTTTTATATCATTTTATTGCATGTTTTTTTCATCTAATTACAACTAATATATGAATTCACTTGTTTATGAATGTGGGAGTTGTTTCATTGTAGTGTGAAGATGATATCTATAATGTACAATAGACTAAGGTTGTTACGTACAGCTTGTTAAACCCCCTTTATCTTTCAGGCTTTTAAACATAACTCTATATATATAATCCCCTCAAAATGATGCAGCTGATCTGATTAACCCAATTAGCACCTTCACAAAATGTAGTCATTTGTTCCAATTATCACCTAAAGACAGCCTAGAAAACCTTTGTAATATGATACTGTTGTTTCCAAGACAACCAAAGTCTTCATACTTGCTATCTCTCATAGGGGACCTTCGTCTGGACCCAGGAAACCCACACCACTTGGCAGAGTACTATTAATATAGACACCAGCGTGGCGAGACTTCTAATGTATCCTGCCTAGAATAAGGGAAGAAAATTATGTGACACAATTTTTTTTTTTTTCTAAAATAAGTGTTAGTACTACGAGGTACGTCATCCGGGTAAGTAAGCAGTATTCTGGATGCCAGGTCCTGTTATTTTGGAAAGTACTGAGAAAGCAGCATGGGAGGTGCAGATGTGGTATATAAGACGCTCCAACCATTCAGCCGAAAACAGTCTACAACTAACACAGCTATAATAAGTCTTCCCAAGCTACTGTGGGATTAAAAGAAATACCTTCCAGCCTCTTGTTCCCTCAGCTACTTCTAAAGATGCAACCTGGCCTCACAGAATTGTTGATCCTTCTCGTGTGTACTTTAATGGCTATGGCTTCCCCAGTACCAGGTAATGTGATGGCTACAGAACCTGCACCACCACAGGCCACTCAGCGTGGTGGTCACTCTGCTATGATCACTGCTGGCTCCAAGATCCTCAGAGACATCGCTGTAAGTCAAACTGTAGACCAAGTGGAGTGTGTATTGTGAGTATGAAGTGTGTGTGGTAATTAATGATTGAGAGGTAATGTTGTAGGGCTGAGTGCTCCACCTAGCTATATACTTAATTTGGAGGAAAAAAATTAAATCTATTCCTGGATTATTATTCCTCTATTTCAAGAGTGTGGCTCGTTAAAATAATGTATTATAACTGACCACACCCCTTTTATTATATTATTTTTTAATACACATTCACAATCACAGATGAGACGTTTAGCCGAGACAATGGGCATGCCCACTAATGCCACCTTTCTGAATGGGGAGGAGTCTGAGATCCAGGAGGCCATATCACTTATGTGCCAGCTGTGGGACTTGAACAAATCTATTCAGGACTTTACAGCAAAGGAAGAAACTGTGTCATATACGCTCCTCAAGAAGTTAGTGGTCAAGATAATTCAGCCGACTTGTGATTGGGTAAGCTCAGGCATGCTCAGTTCCAGCAAACTCTGCTACTCCCTGGTTGCGCTTTAAAGCAACAGTCTTGGTGCAATACACCAGTTCAGATGCCCACTAACTTAATCTTCAGTTATTATACATAGTAAAATGTATATGTACTTCCATAGTAGCCGCACCATTTTACTGTTATAAACAACAACAATGTATTCAAGACATATTGCCCATCTACCCTCATTACACATGCACAGATGGCAAGGGTCAATGCTAATGACATAATTTTCAGTGAAATACGAAGTATTTGTCAATCAGCCTAGTAAACACATACCACAGTATTCCACCAGCCTAGATAGTAAATAAAACCCATATGAATGCCTCCTGAGTGCTCCATAATTAGGATGTCTTGTTCAGCTCAGCCAACTGGCACACAATAATTAAACTTAGCCTGTATTAATTTTAGTGAACAAAATATTTTACCAAAACTTAGAGTGAAGTTATTTTAATCCTTAATGCATTGCTTACAGTAGTTTATACATTGCTCAACTTCCAGGTGAAAATTCTCCTCTCCAATGGAAGCATTAGCAACACACTCGTGTGCTCAAGAGAGGAAATTAACAATGTCTGCAGTGATTATCAAACCTTCAGATTCAGTTCTCGGCTAGTTGCAACCTCTTCAAATATCAGCACGAGTCATGTGACCAAATCTGAATGGGTCGGAGACAACATCCAGACCAGAAGCATCTGTCCAGATGTGTTCCAACAAATAATTTTGGGAAATTAAACAGAAAAGGCATATTTGCTGTGGTTGCTTTTGTTGTTGTTTGTTGTTGTTGTCTTTATAATTCACATTTCCTTGTGTTAGAAATGCTCGCTGTCTGAATGATGTTACACATACATAGCTACATTCATCTGTGAGCCATGATGTTCAGATAATCACTAAAAGTCATGGTAACAGATTACATTCCACAGAAGTAACAGTAATAGATTTACAAAGATAAAATGAAGCACCAATTAAAGGTGCGAACCCTCAGCACTAATATACACTGGCTAGCTACTACAAAATCATCTCAGACCAAAAGAACTTTATTGGCAGATCAGGTATCGATATAGCTGGAGCAATGAAACGGTAGATGTAAACGTTGCCTTGATAAGAGAAGAAGCTAGACAGGCCAGGGATACTCATCAGTATATATTTTCAACGTGAACGTCCACTTTTATAGCACTCTGTTAACTTCCCTGCACAAAGCAACAAGCAGGACTACTGCGGGCAACAAGAATTTATTTATTCACATGATTACGATGTGATGATACCCACAAAAACAAGTACCTACGCGGAGCTGACAGCTTCACATTCTCTCAAAAAATCGGCCCAAAATAGAAAAGGTACACCACAATGAAAGGTCTTAAATCATTGTTCTGAGTATAGCTAAGTTCATACCTAAATCAAAGGTTAATTGTCAGTAATCTCCAATAGACAGACAAACATACAGGATGACTACTACAACCATCTCGCACATGAGCACTGAGGGTTATATGAAAATACATCTATTTACTTTGCCATAATAGAATTGAAAAGAAAAACAACAACACTAATTATGAATGATAGTGACAGCATATTTATGAATAATTTAATGCCTTGACCCCCCCCCCCCCAACATCTTCCACTTTGCAACAATATATATATATATATATATATATGTATAATACATACATAATAATATCAAGTTATTCTAAGAATTCCTTTCACAATACTACATGCATTTTGCATGGGGTGCTAATTGGAACTAGAAGTATTGACCTTGGTGGACTTCAGTGAAAGATTAGAAGACTTGTAAAATGGCGGCAGCCACTTCAGTGAGAGCATTTCACATGTTATTTATGTCTACCAGTTACATAGCCTATAATCAAGGGAAATTCTTTCCTTCTAACAGGAAAGTGAGTCATCTTTACTTATCATTGCATTAGCAACATGTCAACTAGCATTCAAGCATGTGCTACATTCAACACGCTCACTAATACACACGCACACATACAAGCGTGCACGCGCACACACATGCACATGCACATGCACACACACACACACACACACATACACACACACACACCTACCTTGAAGGGTGCCACCCTCAAAGGGTGATGCTCCTCTGCTAAGCAGATTGACAGTTACATAGTGGTTAATCATTTTCTTGGTCTTGTTGTAACACATCTGTGTCTTCTTGGCACCTTCTAAATGACCGACTACACACACACATACACACACACACATACACACACACACACACACACACACACACACACACAAAGAGGTCTCTCCATCAAGCTGCATACCCGTGCACCCCTAACCACTAATATCTCGTTAGGGCAATTAACTCATTATTAACTCTATTAATTATGTGATAGTACCACATGTCATCTATTAACAGCCATATATGCTTAATTAATGTTGCTCACCCCCCCCCCCCCCCCCCCCATCTTCCTGAATAAAAAGCGAAACAATCGTTTAGTTCACTGACCATAAACCAACATTACTACCTAAAAAACACATTTCTGAGTACGTAAGCTTCTGACTACTTGAGAAATGCTTCAGTAGCATCTGAAAAGATACATTGATTGAATGGATGATCTCACGCCCCTGTCCCACCGCCATAGGCTGCTCAGTAAGCGTGACATGTGTGAATTCTCAGGAGTTCTACTTTAACTCTGCAAATCAAAGAAACCTTATTAAACAAACCAAAGGGTTCTTTTTTGTTATTGCAATGATATTGATGATGTAAAGAAAGCATGCCATGATGCAAATTTCCAAAAATATGTCTCCATGACTAAAATATCTAAACATGTTTCCTGCATGCACAGACGAGCAAGGTAAATGATTATGAGGATGTGTGCATGTGTCAGTAGCTAATATTATTTTGAAAGTGTGTAATTGCTGAGGTGTAGACATTGTTATTGTTTTACGGTGTGTGCTTCTTCTTTTTTTAAAGATATTCAAACACATGATTCTCTGGGTAGCACATACTACATCTTTACGGCTGTCACTGTCAATGACACTCTGCTGTTTATTGAACAGTGAGGTAACTTAATAATGATGAAATTTTGTAGACCAGTGATGCTGTATTATGTTTGATTCATTGAGTCTCCTTTATCCATCTATATTTATAGGTCGTTCTAGCTATTTGAAGATATGCCAAAGCTTTTGATTGATGCATGAAAATTAGCTGCTTGATGGAGTGGAAAGTTGCATAATCAACCCACAACCATAGCAAACACCATACATACGTGTACAAACATGGTGGCCATAATATACATGTATACAGAGAGAGAGAGAGAGGGGGGGGGAGAGAGAGAGAGTTGATCAGTGGGAAGCCACAAAAATCAACAAATTCAGCATGAGTTAGCTAAATAAAAACAAAAAAAACAAAAAAACAAGGCCTAGTATAATAGCAATAATAACAATAATAACAATAATAATAAATAATAATAAATAGAAATAATAGCAATTTATATTATGACTATCTATGACAAAAAATATAACTAATTAGATTAAAATATTAGTCTACAACTTATTTATCCGAATTAGCCACAAATTTATGCATACAGAGGTTGAAGCAAGTACTTCAGAAAATGTGAATAACTTTCAGCCTTGGGGCATTCCTCAAAGGAAACTAGGGTTACAGAAGAGCTGTAATGGTTCCATAATGACCTAGCTTTGTGGTTCTTCAATTTCATGCTGACTTTCTGACTTCAGTTCAGAGACTGTCCATAACTGATGAACCAGCAATGGGTATTTGATCAGCATTAACTAACTCTCCTCAAAGGAAACTTGAAGCCAGAATTACCTAGAATCTCTCTCCAGAAAATCGGAAGTTGGTGAAAAGAATGTGTGACCAAACACACAAGTTTAGCTGTGGTCATGAACAGTGAACACAGTACATGGTGGGAGCAATCTTCTTCAGCATGAAATCATGCAGAGTTGGCAGTTCAGAGTGAAATTGGTAAGTTGAAGAAGTTAATATCATAAGGTTCTCAAGAACTTGAAAGTGAATATTTTGTGATGAATGACTGATTTAATTACATCATAATGATATATTTCACACAAGTGGTCAATTAATTATAAGGTAGACTATTAATATTACTAAGATGCATTCTCTCTCTTTCACGGGTATTTTTTTAATAAAAATAATACATAATTTAAATGTTTGGTTTGTCACCGGGATCGAACCCAGGACCACTTGCTTACACACAAGCACTGCATCTAACCTCTGAGCTTCGACAACCAATGAGAAACCTAACGTCTCCGTTTCCATTTTGTATTTACTGATAAGTATAGGATAACAACACGACGTGGAGGTTGGTATGGGATTTACATAATCGAGCGCAAAAGGCCCAGGGGGTAGGGGGGAGGGGAGGGGGGGGGGGGGGGGGGGGGGTGGACATTCTGTATCAATCATACAATGACTCAGCAGACTTGTACCATGAGGAAATGCATGCAAAAAAAAAATCACTTCCTAGCTACAATGTATTTACCCCTAATTGAGCAAATTCATTGGACTAGCATAGGTACAAGGGATACTGCTGAATTAGAGCGCATGTTAAGCAAGTGGTCCTGGGTTCTCCCCATAGCAACCTAACGTTGTTTTTACAACAACAAAAAAAAAAAAAAAAAAAAAAAAAAAAAGTCTATGAAGAAAGAGTAAATGTCTACAAAAAGAAGGCTGAGAGAGAAACTGAAGCAATAGCTTGCACTGACAACATTTCATGCCATGCACTGACAACATTTCATGCCATGCACTGACAACCTTTCATGCCATTCACAGCTGATGCAATGCAAACACTTGAAGTCTCAATTTAATTTTTTTTGTTTGGTATATGCTCCCTTTAAAAATTATTGGTGGCCACCAAGAATCACTGAGTTACTACTAAAAAATTATTTACTCCTGTAGCATGGCAAAAGGTGAACATTTACGCCACTAAATTTACATAGAGAATGGCAAAATCTGATTCCTTGTGATACTCAACAGTAGGAACACTATAGTGCAGTATTACAGACACTACTAAAGCACATTACCAAATACTAACCAATGAACAAAGAAAAAAATTTAAATGCATGTAATCAAAAAGGCTAAGGCATACAAATAGACAGTTGGCTGCTATTCCAATATTGTTTTTGAAAATATACCAGTGACTATTCAGTTATTCATTTATGATTTCAATATAAAGATAGCTATTTAATACCATTGGACCCATCTGATACAAAATTTTAGATGATGTAAGATGTAATAATAATAATAATAATAATAATAATAATAATAATAATAATAATAATAATATAAATAATAATAAGAAGAAGAAAATATTAAAACATTAAAATAATAATAATAAATAATAATAATAATAATAACAATAATAATAAAATATTAAAATAATAATAACAACAATAATAATAATAATAACAATGACAATGATGACAATGATATTAGCCCTCAAAAAACAACACTGAGCAGTCAAATTGCCTTCTTCATGCCTCATTTGAAGCAGCCTTTCTTTAATGCTCATTACTGAGTCACTATATTTTGAGCAGTGAGACCCCAGATTTAATCACCACTAGGCTATTTTACACGAACTTTACATTTACTGGTAAAAGTTTGGGACTGGAGTTTGAATTGCTATTGCTACAATGAAAACGGTAGTAATTTATGCCACAAAGCATTGTGGCAAAAGCATCACTCACCTTACCATTGAAAACTATTTCAAGGGATTTTGTAGCTGGGATGTCCATTTTGAATAACCCGGTTTCTCCCGCAACGCTCTATCCACCGCGGGGACACACTATTACAGACGGTACTAATACGGGAGGTGATTCACATGTTACACGCAATTTCTGTATTAACTGCGCATGTCTTCATCCCGGCGGAGCGCGAAAACCGGGTATAAAAAGGCGGCGTTGAACAACTGTAATACAACTAATTCTAACTGCTTGGGAAGAGTATACGGAAAGAATTTCTACTCGAGGACTAACCAAAATATGGAAAGATACAGTAATGTATTTTACGCAACATTGGTTGCTGCCGCGGTATTTCTGGCCGCTAGCTCTGCTCCGACGATTGGCGGAGTAGATTCACTGGCAGCAGCAGCTTCAAGGCTGAAACGGTCAACTGAGAACGATTTGTTAGGAAAAGTCTACCTTGGGTTGGATATTCTTCAGAAAGTTTCGGTAAGTTTGTCACATCAAGTGTAGAATTTATTTTCTCATGAATATGCTTATGTTTTTCTCATAAATATATGCTTATTTATCAATTGATTTATTCCTTTTCTATGTAGTTTTATGAAATGATGAAGAACTCCATGAGCATTTCTAACAACACTGCAATTAATGTCACATACAGCAGTGGGCAAGATTCCAAGCTTGTAAAAGCTCTGGGTATCACTTGCGACTTGCACCGTGCTAGCAGTGAACTCATCCCTGCCATACAGAATGCTTCAGCAGAACAAGCGTCTGGACTGGTCCGTGTGCTTGGGAAGCTTGGAGATGCCAGCACAGGTGATTCCTGCGCCTGGCTCAAGGAGGAAGTGGCAAAAATTACTAATACTGCGGCCACTTTTGAGTGCAGTTCCCTCCCCAACATTTGCACCATGAGAGCTAGTAATGATGAGTATGAGGAGGCTATGGACAAGATCGATGACCTTGATAGTGGAGTCTCTACCAGAGCACTGAGCCTCCAAGCTTCTTACATATCCAGTTTCAACTCTACAGTCCAACAGAAAATCAATGACACACTGAGGATTTTTAGCTTCTAGCTACTTCCTTGTTAGTTATTGGCCAGTTCCACCCTGTGCAACATTACACTTAACATCCTAACTTGACTAGGTAGCCATTCTATCATTTTTTTTGTTTAGTTTATTATTAATATTTTTTTTAGCTAGTAATTTCTTTCTTTTGTATGTCTAGGCATTGTGACTTGAGTCACAATAATTCTATAATTGTAAATCTTTACAGTGTACATTTTCTTTGCATTAAATTTTTACTTAATAAAACAAGTTTGTAATATTATATAACGAATATATTCATTTATATGTAGAGTTTTAGTTGCAGTCACCACACATAATGCATGTGTATGCTTGTAGCTACACACTATAATTAAACAAACCAGTATTTAATTTTTCAAAGGAAAACTGATGATAATATTAAACGTTTGACTTACACACATGCTCTACCCAGTAGTGTTGTTTTGGTTAACTAAAACTAAAACTAAAATTATAATTTTAGTTACACCTAAAACATTTTAGTAAACTAACCAGAACTATATTTCACATAAGATGATAATAACTAAAATTGAAACTAGTTACATATTGCTGAAAGACAAATGACTAGTGGTAGTCCAAGGAAGCAAAAACCTCTGCCAAATCGTTTCTTCATAGCACCTGAGTAAATTGTTTCGCTGAGGCAAACTGTTGGACAGTAGTGTCTGCGGTTGTTCGACTATCTAGCCCAGCCCCCTCCCTTAGCAAAAAAAAACAAAACTAAAAACTGAAATGGAAGTTAGTATAATTTGAAAAACTAAAACTAAACAACTAAAACTAAAACTAAAATTGTAGTCTTTGCTAGTGAAAAACTAAAACTAAAATTAATTTTGAAATATTTTTGTCAAAAAAACAACAACTATAACTAAAACTAAAATGTAAATGTTCAACCAAAACAACACTACTACCCAGTCAAGCTAGTTGATAAATCTTAGGCATTACTCAATTGTGAAATGATCATATGTGTCTTAGTTGTAAGCTTTGGAATGTGAAGGATGGATTATAACGTGTGTGAGAGAGAGACGGCTATTTTGCCAACAAAAAAAAAAAGATTCATGAATGGAGTAAACTTAGCTCACTGAATTTCATCAACATAGTAAAATTCATAATTTTACAGTAATTACACGTCCATGCATCCTTCCTGCTGATGATTTTACTGCTAGGCAACCGATTTGTTTTAAAAATAGAAACTAGTTTGTTTGTCTGAAGTCTCTTACACTGCAAAACAGTTCACACTGAGAAAATTATGTCATTCAAACTAAGATAGTAAACAATCGCTGTGATTACCATGGCAAATTAAAAATAGTAAATAAAATAATTTGGTCTATTTGCCTCTCTATATTAGCTCCACCAGCAATACACTCAAAGAATGCCTGCCAATCAACATCTGTATAAGTCCCTGTTGCCATGGATATGAGGACAACTAGCATTTAAACAATAATTTGACATAATAAACTATCATTGTGTGCTTGATGCCTTCAAAGTCAATCACTATTAATCCTAGGATGGCTACTACAGTTTTTTCATGTTTGCATGTGATTGCATTGTGATGAGATTTTAAAATGGCAGACATTAGTTTAAATGGCTATGCATCAATTGTTTTTTAATTAGAGTGAGTTGAGGAATTCTATAATTAATAATTCACTCTGTAGCAAAGGTAACAAATGAATCTCATTAAGCTAATGAAATTCAATGCTATTAACCCTACATGAATTTACCTTGTTGACAAAAACAGCTCTTAACTCCTACGTATAGTTTGTCTCATATGTCCATAATTACTCTCAAATATGGTAAAGTGTCTTCAAGTGAGTGAACACAAGCTGGCAACTCATTGTATGTTCAGTGATACTATTCAGCTAATTAAATGGCATAAAATATTAAATAGCATCAGATTTCACAAAGTAAGAGCTTGAAAGCCACGTGTGCAGATGCATGTTGCACCACTATTTTCTTTGCAAATGCAACACCATCTTTAAGTAAAAGGAAACTTGAGCAATTTCTGATTGTCAGAACATTGTCACATGTGTAGTGAAGAAAACGAACTATATTGCACACAAGTTTAGTGCCTGTTGGTAAAGGTTATCATCAACTCAAGCCAGCTGACAATACATTCAATTAAGGTCATCAATACAAATAACAATAACAACAATGAAATATAGCCAACCTCCACCACCAGTATATTAAAGCTGTGCTTCAAATTTTTAAATGTAAATGCATTCACCAAGCTTACAAATTTTCTAAAATTAATGAGAACTATGGTTTCCTTGAGATCTCAAATTCGTCCGTTTCCTAGGTGATTGAATAAAATTCCATTCCCAAGAGCTATTTTGATACCTTATACATTTGCATGCTTGAACAAAATTGAATTCAGGCATGGGAAAAATGGAGAACGGGAAGGAAAGTATGTAAGCAAAGATTGGGAAACTGAAGTGGAAATACGTAGTGAGTCTGAAATGCCGAACGAAGAAGTGTGATGCACCACGGTGATGTCATAAAAATGAGGATGATGCTAAAGCTTGGAATATTGTAGAATATATGAAAGATGGTAGAGTGAACACAATAGCTATAGCTGAAAAGATGAAAGTTAATAATAACAGAGAATGTAGAACAGATAAAAAAAAATTGCTCAGCCAAGATGACACAAAAGTTAGTGAAGTGGAATTTGCTACTTCATGAATAGAAAAGCATATATAATTGACGAAAGGTAGTAGGGAACTGAAGTACTATATATATAATTCCATAAGAATGATGTGTTTGGCTATATCCAATGCACTGGCATATTACCCGGCTTCTATTTTTGAGGTCACCTTACCGAACTACTACAAATATATTGCAGCTGAATGAATCTGTATTGGGGATTTGCTGATGTTGATTTCAAAACATAACTTTCAATCCTACCACAAATGGCAAGCAGGGTACAATAATGTGGCAGCTGTAATTTGCTGTTACATCATACATTCCCTTTAGCTTCAACAGCAAAAGAATACTTTGGCAAGACAAAACAATTCATATATTAAGAGGTTATTAATTGCAGGAACAATACTATACTAGTAGCAGTCTAGACCAAATCAGACATAATAATGTTATGTCTGATTTGGTCGACAGTGCTGAGTGCTACTGATGTTATGTACTGTTATAAACTTGAGGTCATCAATTCATCACGTAAAACTGATGAATGGATGATCTCAATGCGCATATTGTTCATTCTAAGTTTTCACTTCTACTCAGAATTAAAGCCATATCTGGCAAAGTTTGGATTTTCCTGGTAAACGATATGGGGACAATGAAGAGTGTGTCGTTGTGTCTTTTTATACAATATATTTGTGCATTATTATACTCACCAACTTCCCCACCTCTTGTGTTCTTGCAAACCCTCATCTAGTGCTAGCTGTTCATGTCCTCTGTGATAAGCCATCAAGTCACTTGAAGGCTTCATTATGTTAAGTTATAGATTAGATCATTTCAACTATGGAATAAAACAATGGATTCTGAAGTTAATATCATCCAAAACAAAGCCAAAATTTTTACTAAGGCATACAAATTCCGATGGCTATATAAACTATTTCAACAAATTAAAACCTTAGCTGGTATTGCTTTGTCGTACTTACACTTCATCAATATTAGCAATGACTGTTACAGATGTTACTACGGCAACTCAAATGAGTTGGAACCTTTACCAATTTTTTTTTATGTATCCTTCGTCTTAGGCTTAAATTGTCCTGGGGCTAATTTGCAATACCAAAATATGATCAGCTGATAAGTATAAATTGCAGTAATTTATTATTGACTTGATTTTTAATTTGTGAATTAAAAATGTTTAGAAGAACCTCAATGAAGACTTCTTGGGGGAAAAAACAACGACAAGAAGATATCAGGATCAGTTATAAAATAGTTACAGACAATATTATTGAGATAAACATTATACTAAAATTACGTTTAGAACCATGTAATTTATTATAGTAATTAAATTTCAGCAAACTATACATACATGTATTATATAATTATATATGGTGTGCAACAATAGAGAAAAATAGCCATTTAACGTACCATGTAAAAGCTCTGTGTAAACACAATTCAAGTAAAAACAATATTTCAAACTTTGTCATGAAAATGAAGGCCTAACTATTCAATCTACACATCAAAAAGTCAGTATTGGATATATAGCATTATATACGACACATTAGCTTTATACTCTACATTCACAATTATGTATTTTGTTCATTTTGCATTACAAATATTAATAGCTACATTATGTTCCCACATTCTCTGGACCACCATTGCCATAAGATTCATATCTAATTAAATAATAGAAATGTAGCCTACCCATCCATTGTATCAAGTTAACATGGCTTCTATTGGTTAGTCTGTGAATCTATAGCTAAACCTCACACCACATTTCAGACAGCACCTGCATGTGTGTCAGACACAATTTTTTTTGTATTCAATATTTTTTTGGAATTATTATTAGGACTACTGTTTTCTCTGAATCCCTTAGACTCAGCAATATATAAAAGTATTTCGTGGAAGGCATCTCAATTTATCCCACAATAATTCCTTGAAAAAGCTCACAGAATGTGCATGGATGTGTTTTGTGTTTTGGAGTTAGTAGAACTTTCGTAATGAAGAAAGTAGTGGAATGTGTTTATGTCTTCTCCACAATGATATTTTGCTTAAGAATGTCCAAGTCATTTGTATAACATACAGGTTGAAATAAATTCATAGCTGCTCATAATAAATAGCACTTATTCAAGTTAAAATAAACTGGCATTTCCTGGCTGAATAAACCAAATATATAATTCAGTACCTATCAGCCTATTCAAGAATACGATAACCCTAAACCTACGACAGTATTTGAAATTTCCTAAAAATGTACAGGATTCTTGGGCTTGACAATGTCTCTTTGCATATTATACTTAATATAAATTCATTTAGTAGCCAATTAGTTTGAAAACCTATGTAGCATTAAAAGAAATATCGCACAATAGCTAATATTTCCATGCGTCTAATTTTTTTAATATGAAAAGAAAATAACTTGCCTGCAAGAAATTATATCACAATTAAACGACATTTATCACACAGTATACATTTTTTTTATTCACTTGTTTAAATATAAGCTAATAATAGTCTCATTAACCAGCCATTCTCAGAGTACCCCGGCCCTTTTACATGTGGAGAATGGCTGGTTAATGAAACTAAGCTAATAAGAACATCACATATATTAGCTACATCTGTTAAACTTCATACAAACTTTCTTCTTGGAAATACAATTAAATTCTCTCCCACTTAGAAAGTAAAAGAGGGTGATGTGTCAGGCTTACACAAAAATTGCACATGTGTCATCCCAGATCTATCTAAGGAGGAAGCCACAGCATTCAGATTCCAAGTTCATGAACTAAGTTGTATAGTATTTTGTAAACATCCAAACTACATCTGTTCTGTACAATTGTAAGATTTGCATGCTTACAATAATTCGAATAAGTAAGAATACATGAAGAAGTCAGCATAATGTATTAACAATAACAATATTATCAGTAGGAATGTGTATTGACAGGAAATGTATTGACAGGAAATGTATTGACAGGAAATGTATTGACAGGAAATGTATTGACAATAGAAATGTAATAACAGAAGTGTATTGATAGGAAAAATATTTTCTATATAAATATATTGGCACTAGAAAGGTATTAAATTAACTGAATGTACTGACCGAAAAATATATTATATTAAATTAACTGAATGTACTGACCGAAAAATATATTGACAGTAGATAGATATGGATTGACAGTAAATATATTGACAGGAAAATACTGACAGGAATGACAGGGAATGTAATACCAGGCAATGTGTTTTAACAGGAATGTTTTAACAGTAATGTTTTAACAGTATACATAGTTAATGTATGATAATATTATTAAACTTCAAATACATACATACTGCTGCTATTTGCTTCAGTTCATTCAAGTTTAGTAAGCTGATGTTGTCAGATATATTCCAAATCTTTTGGACCTACCACAAACTATTACTAAATAAAGAGCTTTGAAAGGGAAAGTAGCAACCAAAGAAAAGACACTGAAATCCTGTCATGTAAACTAAGGCATCTAATTAAACAAATTCCATGAGCAATGTTTTGCCATCTTAGTGTTACTAATTCGGCAAAAAATTCATATTATCTTTTAAGTTTGTATGCTTTTTAAAAATATTTATTTAACAGCTAATGAAAGAATAATAATAAGGCACAACCATTTTAAAAACCATATATTATTTCCAATATAATATTATTAGTTGGATTAGTCTCAAGCACCACGTATTTTAGGATCCCACAACTGAGAAAAATTACAAATCTTATTACGAAACATCTAAACTCCTAAGGATTTATAAATTTGGTACAAGTTGTCTCAGATTTTTCTAGACAAAGTGATGACTGATATCACAAGTCAATACTAATTAATATTTTAAATATTTTTAATTTGAACGAAAGTTTAGTCTTCAAAATAACTTCAGGTTGCTATTTTTAATGGCTGTTATAGTTAGATGGGAAACACAGAATGATGATGATGTCATAACTTACAATTAATAGATGGTGTGTATAATCTCTCATATTAGTGGCATAAGAGGGGAGGGGATGGGGCTCTCAGGGCTGGATCTCCCACCATAATTTTGGGGAACAATCTAAATGGGAATTCCCCACATTACCTTTACACATGGACTTGGAGCCTTTCTATACCGAAACATCTTCCTACATCACTGTATAACACTCTAATCTGAAAATAATGAAACAATCCTTTAAATATTTTAATTATATTGTCATTAAATGATGGCAAGAAACAGACAGTTTCAGCTTTCATTCATTCATTCATTCATTCATTCATTCGTTCATTCATTCATTCGTTCATTCGTTCATTCGTTCATTCGTTCATTCGTTCATTCGTTCATTCGTTCATTCGTTCATTCTTCATTCATTCATTCATTCGTTTATTTGTTCATTCGTTCATTCGTTCATTCGTTCATTCATTCATTCGTTCATTCGTTTATTTGTTCATTCGTTCATTCGTTCATTCGTTCATTCATTCATTCGTTCATTCGTTCATTCGTTCATTCGTTCATTCGTTCATTCGTTCATTCGTTCATTCGTTCATTCGTTCATTCATTCATTCGTTCATTCGTTCATCTGTTCATTCGTTTATTCTTCATTCATTCATTCATTCATTCGTTCGTTCGTTCGTTCATTCAATCACTCACTTTTTGATACTACTGGTAAATTATTAGACACACTTCAAAGTCAGAGCATTGGTTCACCTACATTACTGATATATTTGGTAAACATAGTACTACTGCCCCTACACCATGATTGCTATATTTAAAATGAGCTATTAAATGGAGAGAACCTAACAGAAGCATACAAATGCTAATTATGAAAATTAAGCACACGCAGAACACATGACTATACTTTTATTTAGCCATATGAGGTTCCCTCTCTTCAGCTCCTGACCCATTCCTTCTTTCTGTGAAAGTCTGAGATCAACATGACATCCAGTGCCAAACAGGAACTAAGCCAATGGAAGCCAATGGAAGGAAACTCCAGTTCCCAATACACATTTGAATCTAGTTGCTAAGATATTAAAGAGTTATGTGCTAAGAAAATTAAGTCACTTCCACTATTAAATTAACTATGCATCACAGACGTTTCGTATACCACAATTGAGCATGCTATAGTTCCACTATACAAAAGCTTGCATAACTTTATAGGGAGGAGTTATGGTTTTTCCCTTGACTGACGCATCCTATTAAAAAAATTGTATATTCCCAAATCTTCATTATAACTTCCATAATTCAATTAGGAATCTATTAATAGACAGAAGTATAAAAGCAACAAAGATTTTCTACAAACTTCATTTGAATCCAGTGAATCTTTTAATTGAAGAATCTTTCATTGACTAACAAAATGTTGAAGGCTACTTTCCAATACTCTTTGCTTCTCCTTCTGGCATTTTGTCTTACCTTCAAGGGATCTCTGGGCCAATGCAACCAGGCTGACCCCATTAAAGCTGCTCTTCACAGAGTCATCCTTGTGTCAGATATCTCAGACACTATCATAACTGTAATGGTGAGTCTAATGCAACAATGGCAGCAAAGAAATGCTTATTATTATTTCACATTATTATTGCCTCCCTGCTTACTGCAGAAAGATAATTATATACCAGCAGTGAGCAGTCAAGAGAAAGAAACTGAATTCTTTCGACTCTGGGAATACTTGGGAGCTTTGAAATCTCTGAAAGAAAGAATGGAGTCGCTCTATACCCTGACTGAAGTGAGAGAGAGGGCACAGCTCCTGGCTATTCAAACAGTTTCTGAAAAAGTCATGGACACTGCATGCCAACTGGTAAGTAATGAATAGCTAATGTTATATCTGATGAAAGGGTATCATAATAATTGCATTGTGCAGATGGAGGCTGACTACAATATCAGAAACTGCAGCTATGACTCTCTGCAACAGCTCAAACTGGAAATTGATATTCACAATACGCTCAAGTCTATGTCCACATCTGCAAAAACAATGGTGACAACTCAGGATAGTTCATATGTGTACAAAAAGCAAGATGACCCGTGGCTGCTCGATATGGTTCAGTGTCTTCTTTCTCCTGCTACATGTAAATAACTAAGTTTTCAATTCCAAGTCAATCATTTTTCTCATTCATCCATACTTAATACATTATAAAATTATTTTTGGAAAAATTAAAGTGAATTCATTTCAATGATTTAGAATTATTACAATAACAACAACAACAACAATGTGATATTTATTAGGGCGTATAAACTAATGTAGCTTCTTCTTTTTTATGGTTATAATTGCATGGTTTCTTTTATTTATACAATTACATAAGATTCGATTAGAGGCCCCCTTTATAGACTGCATTAGGAAATAATCAACTCAAATGTCCCAATATTTTTTAATACCACTGCATGGAATAATAGTAGTGCGACATATAGCAAAATCTACTTATCTATTTACAGGGGTGACCAACTGATAAATAAAAGATTTGATTACTAGGAGAGTATGACCTTAAAATAATATTGTTATACCAACGTTATCCAGCCATTTAGCTTGAATAAAACTGTTCAGTATCTTTAGCTAACTGACCACATTTCTAATTACATTATCATGGCATGATATAAGTCATTAATGCCACTGGGTGTGACCACATTAGTTATAAAATTAGTTAGTGAAGCCAGTCAGTCTAATATTCAGGAGGTTTAATAACCTTAACCAAATAATGGGCCATTGGAATCCTCCAAGCAGTGCAGGCACCAACAAGTCCACGAAGAATACATTTGCAATCAGTTGGTAGGGCTGAGCAAGCTCAAATGCTGAAAAGCCAAGTACTATTAAGTCCTATATTATTGTCTCTTATTATTTCAATGTTGACAGCTTTTTAGGTATAAAAACTCAATTTTTGTGAATCAGTTTGTAATCGTTGCTCCTTGAAACAGAAATATATAGTGATTATAATAAACACCACAATTGTGTGATTATGGCATGAAGTGCACTCTAAAATCTAATTGAATGTCGAGACAACAACTGATTCATGATTCCCTGACTTGCCTCCTAAGCCTATTCCTGTTTATTATTCCAATATTTCCCTTTGTTTAGAAGAGGAACATGCAAAAGTCAGCAAACTTTTGCAACATTACATGGCAAGATAACAAGAAACAATTTCGCACACCTGCACCATTTTGTCTGTTCTTCATGATGATTTGTGAACTGATATTATTGTCCAAACTTGCTGTACAGTTGCACCACAAAATACCTTGGGACTCACCTTGTATTCCTGCCTTCCCACTTTTTTTTCATTTCCAACCCTATTTCCTTCCCAAATCATACAGGAGGATAAACAAGTGTGCTGGAACACAAGTGTATAAAAGCCACTGGTGGAAGGTCACCAGTCAGTCCATTTGCTCACAGAAAAGACAAGTACAGTTCTAAAAGACACAATGGCATACTCCTCATTGTCCTGCCTAAGTTTGCTACTTCTCATCTCAGTGTCTCTCCTGTCACCAGGGGTGTCCTGTCGGTGCAACAGCACTCTACTACAGAGAGGTGATCTGTCAGCTCAAGAACAAAATCTTACCAGATTGTATCATAGAATGTATATAGTGGAAACAGTATTGGTAAGTTATGTAGAACTTGTCTTGTGTCCACATTGTAAGGCCTTCAGTCTATACTCTGCACTGCTTTATTGTAGACCTTCTGTGAATTTATAAATTAAGTCAACATATTTATCTATTGATATATTATTCTTAATTAGACTAATATCTATATTCCGGAAATTCCCTCTTTTGTCGATCGATTCTTTGGAACAAATTACACTTACGACATTTGGAAAAGGCTTGGGGAACTCACAGAACAGATGCAGCAGCTAAAGGAACAATATGTAGATCACAATAACTCCAGAATCCTGGGACTAGAAGCAGTTTTGAATTCAGCAGTAGAGAGAGGATGTGAAGTGGTAAGCACTTTAGTACAACTTCAGTTAGGGATGCAGTAATATGCTATACAATTTAATTGAAGTCTAAATACAAACTAGCTGTAGCCATGACAACACATGAGTCATGTGATACATATTCTGTTGTGTTGCTATAGTGGTAGCTTCTTTTAGTAGTTGTTTTGTTGTTGTCTTTTCCCAGTTTGAATGGCTCCTTGTTCCTTTGTTATCTACATGTTTATATTTATACTTCCAGACTGGCATAGAAAATTGCTCTCATTCTGCTTTAATGAAGTTGAAGATTTACATCGATATTTACGCGGTGATACAACCAGTGCTTGATAATCTTTTCACCATTCTGACTAAATCCAGACGTGACAACTCACTATGGGTTGCACATGACGTGTCATGTGACCTATCAGAAAAGGAGATTGGACTTCTCAAATCAGCACTTAAGTAAAGAAAACTAATCCTTCACTGAAGCTTAGTCAAGCAATCCTGGCTTCTTTATTATTTCATTCATGTTGTGAAATTACTATCATCTTTACAATTTTGAAATTAATACATTAATAAAATCAAACATTAAAAAAACATGGTTATCTGCAGTTAATTTGGCTTCATAGAAAGTGATAAAGCATAACATTGACAATGTTCAGTTATGAATAAAAAATTAAAATCACGAGGCTTTTACCAGTTTTGGATTAAGAATAATCATTCTTGTTTCACAACTGGTGAAGGTTCATCAATTAACATAATATATTTTACTTCTCGTGCTATCAATGAACTTGTTTATTGAAACTGTACTGCAAAACTTCCTATTCTTTTTTTTTCTTTTGCATGTTATGTAAAAAATTGAAAAACAAACAAACTACATTTACTCACCCTGTTGAAAAGATGCAACTATAATGTATTGTAAATGAGGAAGGGCCTACATGACATCTTACTAAATATGCTGTAATTCAACGTGTTACATATAATTGATTCAGTCTTTCTAGCATCATTTTTCCCTGTTTAATATCTAATTAATTACATTTTACCCGCCATTTCTACATCTGAAGTTCTTAGGGGCCCAATAGGTAGAATTCTTTATGGTGAATTTAAAAAAAAAATGTCAGCAGCAAGAAAATAATGGTAGGTAAGCTCACTGTTCAATACATTAAGTCAATGACTTGCTCAAAACATAAACAGCCAACTTGCAGAAACTATAAACAATACAGGTCTCCATTAATACAATATATACCAATAAATTTAATAGAGCATTGCAGACTAAGTGAAAATGAAATTACGGCACTTGAAAGCCTGATACATAACAATCAAATTTATCATCCAGATGAAAATAATGTGTGGAAATAGTAATTATGACTGATCAGCAAGGAAGTATGTAAAATAAATAGTTTAATAATAGATTTATTAACAATTATCAAGTTCTGACCCTTCATACAAACTAGATAGAAACTTTTTCACCTAAAGGGGTCTGGAAAAAAGCAAAGGAAAAAATGAACAATCTTGGTCGCCGCCGGGAATCGAACCAAGGGCGGTCTTGGAAGTCGAGGGTTGTCGTAGCTCAGTGGTTAGAGCACTGGTAGCTGAAGCCAGTGGCCCTGGGTTCGATTCCCCGCGATGACCAAGATTTTTCATTTTTTCCCTTTGCTTTTTTTCCAGACCCCTTTAGGTGAGAAAGTTTCTATCTAATAGATTTTTAGTGTAACTATATCACCAATATGGAATGATACAAACAAAGAATGGAAACAAGTGTAAACCATTCATTTCTCATTTAATGTGTTGGGCACTATAACAGTTACTTTACGTGCTGGGCATAAGCTACTCTAATGTAAAGGGTTTAGCTGTATCATCCTTAAATAAAAGAAGGTTGAGAATTATGGTGAAGAGTTAATTACGATTTCCGAGACATTTGATTATTGTATTTCTGGTTCAAGTGTCAAGACTGTAGCTGATGTGGCATTTCCATGATGTATGGTAATGATGGTGTGTGTGTGTGTGTGTGTGTGTGTGTGTGTGTGTGTGTGTGTGTGTGCGCGTTGGCTTGTTAATGTATAGTCCTGCTTCTCATGGCGGGATAAAGACACTCCGCTTCTTACTATACAACTGAATGTCTTTCGGCAAGGTGGTTCATCTGAAGTTTCTGAGGGCTCGAGTTGTACGGATCATTGACTCCACCCTAAGTTTTCAAGCCAAGCTCTCTGACTTCAATGATTGAGCTTTAACAATGCACCATTTCTTGGTAAAACATGGCAGCCAAATGTGATAGAACTGCTCTGCTGTACCATGATCAAGATGCTCACAGTGAGAGAAGGGTGATGCATAAAAAGTGGGAGTTGAATGTGAAGATAGGATATACCTGTGTGTGTAAGAGAAAGGTTTAGGAGGAGAATTTAAGTACAGAATTACAGATGCTCCAAGTGTCTTATTCTTTTATAGATTCCACTTAGCTATTTTATCCAAACTCATCACACATGATTAATTTTTTTTTGAAACATTCAATGCAAGTCTAAAATAATTTCTTTATTGAACTTAAAGTGAGATTTGGTTAATAATTAAAGTACTCAAATGGCAAGACGCACCAGCTACTTTCCAGTTGACATATTTGACTACTGTAATAATATTTCGGGCTCAGTTTGCCCTTCAAAGTAGTGAAACTAAAAAGAATGATAGCTGAGAGCTAGTATAAGTAGAGCAAGTTATTGATAATGTTTACACCTAAAGCATGTGAATAACTAGCTAAATGGTTACACAATGCATGAAAAGAATCAATTAAGGTGAATATGATGCAATTTTGCCTGTGGCACAAAGGCCTTAGTGACACAGGCAAAATTGCAACCCCCACTGAGGTGTGTGGGGGCACCATCCAACAAAAAACAAACAGACAACAAACGAGTTAAATTTCAAAGTGATTTTCTGAATCTTCATGATTCCTGTGGCAAGACGATCTGAGATTGTAACTGTGGAACTCTCCGCTCGCACTAGCAATTCACCTACAGTTACGGGTCTAGGTCTGCAAATCTTGGGTTTGAATGGAAGTTGGTGATCTTCTAGTGCCTTGAAGAGTGCACCAGATGGAATGGCTGGATGGTGTTTGACCTTTAATATGGTGGTACAATCCTCCAACTTCTTGTTACCCTTGAATTCTAGTTGTTGCTGTCTGTCTTGATCTTAGAGGAAATCTCCTTGAGGAGATCCTTTGGGTAACCTCTGTTTTCAAACCAGGAAAAAAGTTCCCTTGCTGCCTTGCTGTAATCTGTTGATCTTATATTTGTAATGTAATTGACCCCAGGCATTTTAAAACTTTACATGAGAGGGTACATGATGCTTTTTTTTTTTTGGGGGGGGGGGGGGGAATTCCCCCATTTATTGAGTTTGCATAACAGTATGTAAAACAATAATTACTAAGTATTAAAAGAAGGGCAAGTAAATTATTGTCCTCACCGACTATCTCATCTTTTGTCAGATAAAATAATGAAGACTTCTATCTAACGTATGGGAATCTACCCACCTCTATCCCTCAAAGGTCACACTAATTGACTTGTGGTTGGAATTTGGTGGTAAAGCTTCAGAAGCCTCAGTTACATGTTTAGCACACTTCTATATTTGTAGGGCTGTGAATCTCGCTAAGACCAACCTATCAGCTTACAGAACATAACTTCATTGTCATTTTCGATAGGATTCTGTCTGAAATAAACAAAGAAGACTAACTCACCAATGGTTATGTTTAGTCAACACTAGGGGAATGTTTTTACTCAATACTTGACATTGTGTGATGTACAGTATGTAGCTAGAGTGGCAGAAGGTGACCTAGCAATATAGGGATTTGGAATTTCAACACCTTGGCAGCATTTATGGCTTTGCCTTGGAGGATATTAGCTACAGAGTACAGTTTGCTTCATCATCTAGTACTGTAGTAGAAAACCATTGAAACTTAAATTTATTTGCAAGGTACAAATAAAATGACCCAGCATTTTCAATCACATTCGTTGACATTATAATGTCATAAGATGACTTGAAATACCCTCTAATCTTCAAAGCCATATTTTCTTAACCAGATTTGACTTGAAATGAGATTGCTTGATGACCTCAAGGTATATACGTAGAGCTGAAGCATTATCTCCTTAGATTTATTGTTATTTTCTAGGATATATTTGTTAAAGTACTTTATGTAGCTACTACTTATGAAAAACTACTGTGGGAAAATGAAGAGTCATTATTGGGTCTTATTATGTATGCTATTATCCTCACCAACTGCTCAATCTTATGTCCTATGGGCTGAGGATTTCTAAATAGCATCATTAGCTTGAAGTCATATCACTTGAAAATTGAATTCTTCATTTGCTATATACCTACTACTGCCATTTTCATCCTCGGTTATCTGTCTTGTCAAAATTTCCCTTGGAACTGAAAGCTGAAGTAAGTTAATGTAATAGTAAAATCACACTTTCCATTGTATTGTATTACTAATGCCTTTTGTTGTTGTTGTTTTCTAGTCAATTTAATTAGTTCGTCTTGTGGTAGGAGTTAATGTATTATTTAGACATTACAGAACTAGATCTATATCAGCAAATTCCCCAATGTTGATCGATTCATTCAGCTTCTATACATGTAGTGCTTCAGTAAGTTTATGTGAACAATTACAGAAACTATATAATGTACTAACTATTATAAAGGATATAATAAATAAACCGAACAAATCTATAATAGATTGACACTTTCTCACCTAAAGGGGTCTGGAAAAAAGCAAAGGAAAAATGTGAAAAAATCTTAGTTGTCACCGGGGATTCAAACCCAGGGCTACTGGCTTTAGCCACCAGTGCTTAACCAATGAGCTACGACAACCCTCGACTTCCAAAACTCTCACATTTTTCCTCGACAACTAAGATTTTTTCACATTTTTCCTTTGCTTTTTTCCAGACCCCTTTAGGTGAGAAAGTGTCAATCTAGTTTTTATGAAGGGTCAGAACTTGATAAATCTATAATAGTTCTCCCAAAATGTAAATTTAACACCCCAACACATACACACATAGTATATTATATTGCATTACACCACAAAACAGCTATAATTTGTGTATACTATTTTATATTCTTAATATTAGAAAAGAATCTTGACTAGGCATGCAAATTATAGCCCGTCTTTCCCATCCACTCACTCAGTAATACCATCCTCCTTCACAGACAGAAGGGAAGACCAAAGGATTCATTAGACTGCAATTAGTTACAAATTGCCTGAGTACATTCCAACCATCTGGCAGATGGAGGTCACCAATCTCCTAGCAACTACTCACCTCTGGAACTGGAACTGTCTCCATCAGAGCACACACAATACAACTTATGAATATAGAATTACAATGTTTATCTCCTCAAGTTTGTCCCATTGGGGCAAAACTCGGGGAGTGTTTTGTTATGTGCAAACACTAGAAGCAACATCAGAGAATATTTTGATTTCTAAAAAGTGTTGCTGAAAAGGGTATTTCAGAAATTGAATTATGTGTTTTTTTGTTAGTTTTTGTTTTTTATTTCCTTAAAGGCTTAAAAATGTTTGGCTTCTAAAGAAGGAAGTATTGGAATATAATACCATAGGTAAATTTTTAACAAATTTTGGTATTCAATGGGACTTTTTGTAATCAATGGTAATCTCTAGAACTGTCTGTTTGCCTCATGTAAATTACTAGTTGAGTAAAACTGTGAATCATGGAGCCATCAATGAATGAAGTGAGGTCATTGATCTGGTCACGAAGGGGTCACTTTTTGATTACACAGGCTGGAATAGAGCAGCAAAATTGCAGACAATTTGATCGATTTCTGGTACTTAATCCAAAGGCAGGATCAGACTTAGCAACTTGTAATAAGCCATCACATTCTACTTGACTCTCTGAGGGGCAGTGTAACCCATTCTAAACAAATAGTAAAACATTATGACGGATAATGAGAAGGAACATCTTTTGTTTTACCGTTTTCATCGGGTGCATATTGTGCCACTACCATTATAGCAATTATGGGGAGTAATTGAACACATGGTGTTAAGCCACAATTCCTACTAATGTTAACCTTTAAATAATACCACACAACATTGCAATTGACAACACAAGGAACTGAGTAGACTTGAAAAAGCAGGTGCTCCCATATTTCACCTGCTCTGAAATAAAAACATATAAATGTTTATCAAATGAGCAAATTGAGTTGAATATTTTCATGCCGGCAGTTATGGACTTTAAGAATGAACTACTATAGTAAATCATTGTAAAGAAAGTAACAGTTCTAAATTGAACTCAATTCATACATTCAGTGCAAAAGAGAAGATGTAGCTAAAATAAAGATATACAAGTTGTTTGGCCAAGACTCAAAGATGAACTTCTTGGTTCATTGTGAAGCTACATGTAGCTATAATTCCTAGTATGGAAGCCCTTCAGTTATAGAACTGGTAAAGGTTACTGACTGCAAAAACTCTGCATACGTTCAAGAAAAAGATGGAAAAAACCCTCTGTCATTTTTATTTCTTGAATTGAAACCACCATTCTATTTTTATTATGATTATCAAGCTCAGTTCATAAGTACATTTTTAATCAATAACGGTATGTGTCATAACAGATGTAGAGTCAAAAATTGATGTTGGCCTTTTTTTAGAAACATCACAGTATCTGATCTATTTCAAGCAATCTTATCATACTCAATCATAGTGACAAATAACAAATCAACTTTTCATTGAGTATTCTGCTTGTGGATTACACCTACCAGTATTTACAAATTTGGTAAAGTGTTATGCTTAGCATCTCATTCATTAGAGAATTAGAAAGTGAAAATTTTGTGAAATTTTTTCATTGTTAGTTAAATTGTTCTCTTTAATATAATCTTTATTAAATACATAAATATGTATATATTTATTTATTATTTATTTATTTGTCTGTTTGTTTGTTTGTTTTTGGTTTGGTTTTGTTTTTGTTTGTTTTATTTATTTATTCATTTACTTATTTATTTAGCTATCACTTATTTATTCATTCATTAATTCATTCATTTTGTTTGTTTAATTTTATCATTTTGTTAGTTTTTTTAAGACCAAACTATTAGCTTACAGAACATAACTTCATTGTCATTTTTGATAGGATTCTATCTGAAATAAACAAAGCCCCACTGTTGAATGCAAATGTATTCATCCTGCTTTTGCATGCACTGAATATTCTGGAATTCAAATGGCCTAGACTTCCTGGCTCTTCAATAGTCCAACTGGCTTCACTACTAATACAACTAATGTGGGGGTGGCATTAATGACTGAGATCATGCAATGATAATGTCATTACAAATTTGCTAATTTTAGTAGGTAGCTATAATACTGAGCAGTTTAATCCAAGCAATATGGCCGGATAACATCAGAAAATTAATACATTACATTTGTGTCTCAGATACCAAATTTTCCATTGTTTCCTCCAAATATGTCAGTAAACAAGTATGTAGGTTTGCTCAGGTGAAAATGTTGCTTTAGATGCACTAATAATAGACAGCAAAAGAGAAAATAGCATCTAATCATCATCAAAACCACAATAAATTATTTAATATATATATTTTAGTGCCACTCAAAGTATGTGTATCATTATGGATTAAAAGTCACTACTGTAGTTATAGTAACAGTAGTTGTAATAGCTAATCTAAAAATTATTCACGAATATTGTTATTAATTCTTGCTGCATGTGATGACATTAAAGATAAATGATAGGTAACGAGATGAAGTGATTAGTCAATGACTCTGATCATGCATTTAGTTTGAATGTTCCAGTAAGATTATATATTGTTGTTTTAATTCAACATGAAAAATGAATTGCACATAATATTTTACTCAATTTAGAAAATAACGTTATAAGATTTTGTAAAGGAATGAGACAAGAAATATAAGTGATAGACTGTAAATTGAAATACAAATTAGAATTGACATGTAGCAGGAGAAAGAAGACACTGAACCATATCGAGCAGCCATGGGTCATCTTGCTTTTTGTACACATATGAACAATCCTGAGTTGTCACCATTGTTTTTGCAGATGTGGACATAGACTTGAGCGTATTGTGAATATCAATTTCCAGTTTGAGCTGTTGCAGAGAGTCATAGCTGCAGTTTCTGATATTGTAGTCAGCCTCCATCTGCACAATGCAATTATTATGATACCCTTTCATCAGATATAACATTAGCTATTCATTACTTACCAGTTGGCATGCAGTGTCCATGACTTTTTCAGAAACTGTTTGAATAGCCAGGAGCTGTGCCCTCTCTCTCACTTCAGTCAGGGTATAGAGCGACTCCATTCTTTCTTTCAGAGATTTCAAAGCTCCCAAGTGTTCCCAGAGTCGAAAGAATTCAGTTTCTTTCTCTTGACTGCTCACTGCTGGTATATAATTATCTTTCTGCAGAAAGCAGGGAGGCAATAATAATGTGAAATAATAATAAGCATTTCTTTGCTGCCATTGTTGCATTAGACTCACCATTACAGTTATGATAGTGTCTGAGATATCTGACACAAGGATGACTTTGTGAAGAGCAGGGTCAGCCGGGTTGCATTGGCTCAGAGATCCCTTGAAGGTAAGAGAAAATGTCAGAAGGAGAAGCAAGGAGCAATAGGTCGTTGTCTTTAAGAAACTCATCTTAGCACTATAATCAATGGATATTTTTCAACAAAAAGTTCACTGGATTCGAATGAAGCTAGTGACAAATCTTTGTGGATTTTATACTTCCACCTATCCAAATGCCAAATTGAATTTACTCAAAAATATTTTGGGAAGTTTAGCTAGAATAGTCTATTCTTATATCAATTATTGAATGGAAAAATCGTAACTCCTCCTTATAAAGTTGTGCAAGCTTTTGTTTAGGCTTTGAATGCCATGCGGAATGAGAGCATTTTTAAAAGTATATGGGGGTGAACCCTGAGGTCTGGAAGTTAACTTTGGGGTGCAAGTTGTGATGCATAATTGGGTTAATAGGGGGAAATGACTAATTTTCTTAGCACATAACTGAATTATTTCTGTAATATCTTAGCAACCAGATTCAAATGTATATTAGAAACTGAAGTTTCCTTCCATTGGCTGCATGGGCCTAGTTCCTGTTTGTCGCTGGATATCCTGCTGATCTCATGCACTTCCACAGAAAGATGGAATGGGTCAGGAGCTAAAGAGAGGGAACCTCATATGGCTAAAATTAACATATAGTCTGTCATAATTATGTTCGGCTTGAGTCTATTTTTCTAAATTAGATTTGTTTATTTTCTTGGCTTCTCTGCTTATTGGTCAGTTTCATCGCTCATTTTCAATTTAGAAATCACAATATCCTGGCAAGAACGAATGATGATCAAATGAATAAGTAAACAACTAACAAATAGAATGAAAGAATGAATGAATGGATGAATGGATAAATACATTAATGAACGAATGAAGCCGTTATACAGATGACATTGGTAAAATGTGTTGCACAGTCATTATTTTATGAAAGATAATTGATAAAACAAAACATAGGAAGTTCCCATGAAGTGTTTGGTTTCACCTGCACAGAAATAATGCTGAGTCATTACATTACCAACAGTTATTTGAATTGCAGGACATCTTTATCATTATCACACGGTGTTTCTTATAATTAGCTATAACACCACCAGAAGTTTTAAAAGGAGTAATTCTTGTTTGTTGAATAGTTAAGAATATTTATAGACAAATGGCTTATTATTAAGTTCATGAGTAAATCCTGGGTGGTCAGGCACCATCTCGGGAACTATGTGCCAAATTTCTATTACTTTGGGAGTTCAAATGTTTCACAATAACTTTATGGCAGTGTCTAAGTCTGCAACTTTTCTCAGTAATTGTTCAACAGTGAGATTCTAAAATACAGGCTACGTAGTTATAGCCATAGTGCTTGAAAACAAATCAACTCTATATTTGAAATGGTATATACAATTCTGCTTTTTGTACTGATGTTGATACGATTTTTTTTCATCAAATTGTGAAATTTCTCACAAAATATAAGTTAGAAGAGTAACAAATCTTTTTTGGAAGCTTCCACATCTAGATACCTTTAGATTATTTAACATAATACGAGTGTCTTTGTGTAGTTGCTGCTTTCATATGCAAATTAGCTAGCTAATTCTGAAAGAATAGTTTGTGCTATGTGATAGATGTAGAATATCTAATCATACAGTGTTTGCTAAGCCTTCATTATATGTTGTTGTTGTTTTTATTGAAGGAACTACGGCAGATCACAACTGTAAGGCATTTGAATTTCTAATATGTCAATACATTTCTGCTGTCTATTCCAAGCAGTTAATGCTTGTAATGAAGAGCAATGATTTCAATTTAAAATTATATAAGAATATCTTATCTTTACAAAAAACAGTAGTTACTGGAATTATCTGGCAAGTCTTGAAAACTGCTGAGTTTGATACTGGTGTTTTCTATAATGTTCAGATGGCTTCAGAAGGTAATGGCTTCTCATGTACACATGCTTTGATAATTATAATCCATAAACATAATATTCATAGTTTACTTATTTTTAAAACTGGCTGGCCCATTTGCATACTCAAGTTAAAAGTATATACACCACTTAGCTAATTGGCCTTGTATCACTATTTATAACTTGTACATAAACATGTGAATTTTGATGAGGAATTTTAAAGTGCATCAAACGGTATAATGTAAATTTCTCTCCCAAAAATTCCTGAAAAGGTAACATAAGAAATGTTAAATACTGTAATGTCTAATATGTAGTGTCAGTGTATCAGACCACATCTTCAGTTTAAATTATGCTTCATAGTCTTAAAAAATTAACATAGGATCTGATTTAAGTTCTATGCCTCCCAAACTTGAATAGCCTTGGCCAGCCACAACATCGTATTGTGTAATTTATGTTTCTGTGAGGGGCACTGGGTGCCATAGTTATTGTTTATGAAGACATTGGAATCTGAACATTGTGGCTTCCTTAACTGGATCTGGGAAGCCAGTGGTGACAGAATATTAAATTTGCCACTTTGTATAATCACTTTGACACCTTTCTTCGTTACGTATTAGTGTTCTCCAAGATCACATGTCGTTTCAAAATGTTTTAACAGAAGTGAGTTATTATATGTAAATGATGTTGCTTATCAACTGAAGTTATACCTAATTGGAAATTGTTGTCATTTCATATCAATATCTAGAAAGTATTCTAGATGTCTGAGATATCAATGTTTAAAGAAATGTTCCCTGGGCTATGTCCCACTGGGACAACAAACTTTAAGTAAATAGACACTGTAACTTAGCAAAATATAATTGCTAGTGTGAGTTCGCTTCAGCATGCTGATACAGTTCCAGTTGTAGAGGCAAGTAGTTGCTAGGAGACTGTTGGCATCCATCTGCCAGTGGGTTGGAATGTGCTCCACACTAGAGAAAGCCAGCTTCCTGAGATTGAACTAATCACATTAGAATCCCTAGTCTAAATTACTTCTTTAGTCTTCTCTAAAGTCTGTGAGAGAAGATCCGTATTGATGAGTGGGTGGATGGGAAGGACAGGCTGAAATTGTACTTTGCCTGCCTAATAAATTTTTTTTTAAATATTTTTGAGAACAAATGTACAGTAGGAACAACAATTGCCACAATAAAATAATGAATGAAGCAATGAAATACAGTTGTAGCTGTTTCATGGTATTACAAGCTAGATATCTTCACAATTATATTTTTAGGTAAGTGACTAGTGAGATATCTCAAGATATCACAAATTGTTATCTCATGGCTGTATTGAGCAAGCTCATTACCAGAGTAGTTATAGCAACCTGGGCCTGGAGTACAAGTTTCTGGGTTTTTACAGCTACCTTTACTCTAGTGGAGCCTACCCAGCCAGGTTAGAGCAGCTGCTATAATATCAGCTGGGGTTGTGGGGAGCCCCTAGTGAGATTTTTCCAACTTTACACCTTCAGTTACAAAAAAACTACTTCAGTGAATATATCTAGTGTGGAATAAACCACTTATTAAACTCATCAGAGTGATATGGCTAGATATTTCACTCACAGGTTTTATTTTCACTCTGCCTTTGGCTCATGAAAACAAATTAGCCTGCTGTGAAATATTTTACCAAATTACACTCTGACTCATGTAATAAGCATTATATATATATTATATATATATAATTATTATATTATATATATTCCATTTATATACTATATGTGTATTTGATTATATGAACCTATATTATATTATCCTTTAATGATAGAGTACACACTAGTATTTTAATCTGTGGCTTCCATAACTGTTGAGATCACCTTACTGAACCACTTCATATAGGTAAAGATGTCAGTTTTTTTTTTCTTGCTTGAGGCTTAATAGTTACCAATGCTATATAGAACATATATGCACGCTACACAAAAAATCCATTCCCTGACATCAATAGACTCAGGGAAACTTCATATATGGTCAGAGGTATAGGATGAGATGTGATATTTAATACACTTGAAGTGAACGAAATGTACTGGAAATGTTTGTTCCATCCGTATATTAATAAGTCTTTGTGGATTTTATACTTCCACCTATCCAATATAATGCCAAATTGAATTTACTCAAAAAGATTTTGTGATATTTTGTTAGAATAGTCTATGCTCTATTAAACTTACTGGTATATATTGTATTAATGGAGACCTGTATTGTTTATAGTTTCTGCAAGTTGGCGGTTTATGTTTTGAGCAAGTCATTGACTTAATGTATTGAACAGTGAGCTTACCTACCATTATTTTCTTGCTGCTTACAATTTTTTTTTTAATTCACCATGAAGAATTCGACCTAATGGGCCCCTAAGAACTTCAGATGTAGAAATGGCGGGTAAAATGTAATTAATTAGATATTAAACAGGGGAAAATGACGCTAGAAAGACTGAATCAATTATATGTAACACGTTGAATTACAGCATATTTAATAAGATGTCATGTAGGCCCTTCCTCATTTACAATACATTATAGTTGCATCTTTTCAACAGGGTGAGTAAATGTAGCTATTTTTTTCTATTTTTTTCACATAAAATGCTGAAAAAAAGAATAGGAAGTTTAGCAGTACAGTTATTCAATAAGCAAGTTCATTGATAACATGAGAAGTAAAACCAGGTTAACTAATGGACCTTCTTCACCAGTTGTGAAGCAAGAATGATTACTCTTAATCCAAAACTGGTAAAACTCGTGCTTTTAAATGTTATTCATAACTGACCGTTGTCAATGTTAAGCTTTCTCACTTTCTATGAAGCCAAATTAACTGCAGATAACCATGTTTTTTTAATGTTTGATTTTATTAATTTATTAATTTCAAAATTGTAAAGATGATAGTAATTTCACAACATGAATGAAATATACTTTACTGATAAAGAAGCCAGGATTGCTTGACTAAGCTAAAATGCTGAGTTGAGAAGTTCAATCTCCTTTTCTGATAGGTCACATGACGCGTCATGTGCAACCCATAGTGAGTTGTCAAGTTTAGATTTAGTCAGAATGCCGAAAAGATTACCGACCACCGGATTTATCACCGCGTAAATATCGATGTAAATCTTCAACTTCATTAAAGCAGAATGAGAGCAATTTTCTATGCCAGTCTGGAAGTATAAATATAAACATGTAGATAACAAAGGAACAAGGAGCCATTCAAACTGGGAAAAGACAACAACAAAACAACTACTAAAAGAAGCTACCACTATAGCAACACAACAGAATATGTATCACATGACTCATGTGTTGTCATGGCTACAGCTAGTTTGTATTTAGACTTCAATTAAATTATATAGCATATTACTGCATCCCTAACTGAAGTAGTTCTAAAGTGCTTACCACTTCACATCCTCTCTCTACTGCTGAATTCAAAACTGCTTCTAGTCCCAGGATTCTGGAGTTATTGTGATCTACATATTGTTCCTTTAGCTGCTGCATCTGTTCTGTGAGTTCCCCAAGCCTTTTCCACATGTCGTAATGGTAAATTGGTCCAAAGAATCGATCGACAAAAGAGGGAAATTTCGGAATATAGCTGCTATTAGTCTAATTAAGAATAATATATCAATAGATAAATATGTTGACTTAATTTATAAATTCATAGAAGGTCTACAATAAAGCTGTGCAGAGTACAGACTGAAGGCCTTACAATGTGGACACAAGACAAGTTCTACATAACTTACCAATACTGTTTTCACTATATTCATTCTATGATACAATCTGTTAAGATTTTGTTCTTGAGCTGACAGATCATCTCTCTGTAGTAGAGTGCTGTTGCACTGACAGGACACCCTTGGTGACAGGAGAGACACTGAGATGAGAAGTAGCAAACTTAGGCAGGTCAATGAGGAGTATGCCATTGTGTCTTTTAGAACTGTACTTGTCTTTTCTGTGAGCAAATGGATTGACTGGTGACCATCCATCAGTGGCTTTTATACACTTGTGTTACAGCACTTGTACATCTTCTGGAATGATTAGGAGGGGAAATGAGAAGGGGGGAAGGCAGGAAGTACAAGGGGAATCCCAAGATATTTTGTAAGAACTTTAGACAATATTATTGTTCAACAAAGATACTGATATCATTTTTCAGGGTAAAAAGTAATAAATTATTAATAAAAGATGGAATTATGTTTGTGTGAGATGGTTCTCATTGCCTTACTTATGTCATGCTGTAGAAGTTTCCTGGCTTCTGCATATTTTAGTTCCTGTCTATCTAAGGTAAGTGAAGGAATACTTTAACAGAAAGAAGCTTAATGGAGGAAACTCAGGTAGTCATATGTGTCTTCTTACTTATAAATGTTGTCTAATAACTTCCTTCAATTCTACTTTTATCTTACTCTGTAAAGCAAGTTTCAATTACAACCAACTGTGGTTTAAATAATATATTCCATTTTAAGGTGCAAAATTAAAAGCTACAAGCTAAGTCACACAAATGAGTTTCAAATGCATATTGGCTATTTTTTTTAGTTTAAGATTCCTATATTTTAATTTATTAAAGGACATAAACTTGCTACAGTTAAAGTTTCAAATCATTGTTTCATTACAAATTAATTAGAGAATACAATTATAAAGGTATTGAGACTGTGAAGTTTAAGCTCGCTTAGCCCCACTGTTGAATGCAAATGTATTCGATTCTGCGTTTGCATGCACTGAATATTCTGGAATTCAAATAGCCTAGACTTCCTGGCTCTTCAAAAGTACAACTGGCTTCACTACTAATATAACTAATGGGGGTGGCATTAAGGGTGCTGGGGACATAGCAACGCCGACTACCCTGTAAAACCCACAAAAATGTGGTACTCATTTCCACGCACTGTGCCAGCCTGGTCGCCTACAATGACGCAACGCCCGAGCTTTGGCGCCGTTAGGATACTCCGCGTGGTCACTCCCCGTGACCAGTTTAGTTTCGCGTGGTTACTCTCCATGGCCACATGTTGGTTTACTGTTCCTCTTGAGATTGGAGTTTAATTATTTATTAGGTAGCTGTGATACTGCGCAGTGTAATTCAAGCAATATGGCTGAATAACTTCAACAAATTAATACATTACATTTGTGTCTCAGATACCAAATTCTCCATTGTTTCCTCCAAATATGTCAGTAAACAAGTATGTAGGTTTGCTCAGGTGAAAATGTTGCTTTAGAGGCACTAATAATAGACAGCAATAGTGAAAAAAAAGCATCCAATCATCATCAAAACCACAATAAATTACTTAATATATTTACTTTTAGTGCCCTTCAAAGTATGTGTGTGACTTATGGATTAAAAATCACTACTGTAGTTATAGTAACAGTAGTTGTAATAGCTAATCTAAAACCACTTTTTATTATTCACGAATATTGTTATATAATTATTATTATTATTATTATTATTATTATTATTATTTAATTCTTGCTGCATGTGACGACATTAAAGATAAATGATAGGTAACGAGATGATGAAGTGATTAGTCAATGACTCTGATCATGCATTTAGTTTGAATGATCCAGTAAGATTATATATTGTTGTTTTAATTCAACATGAAAAATGAATTGCACATAATATTTTACTCAATTAAAAGAAAATAACATTATAAGATTTTGTAAAGGAATGAGACAAGAAATATAAGTGATAGACTGTAAATTGAAATACAAATTAGAATTGACATGTAGCAGGAGAAAGAAGACACTGAACCATATCGAGCAGCCATGGGTCATCTTGCTTTTTGTACACATATGAACAATCCTGAGTTGTCACCATTGTTTTTGCAGATGTGGACATAGACTTGAGCGTATTGTGAATATCAATTTCCAGTTTGAGCTGTTGCAGAGAGTCATAGCTGCAGTTTCTGATATTGTAGTCAGCCTCCATCTGCACAATGCAATTATTATGATACCCTTTCATCAGATATAACATTAGCTATTCATTACTTACCAGTTGGCATGCAGTGTCCATGACTTTTTCAGAAACTGTTTGAATAGCCAGGAGCTGTGCCCTCTCTCTCACTTCAGTCAGGGTATAGAGCGACTCCATTCTTTCTTTCAGAGATTTCAAAGCTCCCAAGTGTTCCCAGAGTCGAAAGAATTCAGTTTCTTTCTCTTGACTGCTCACTGCTGGTATATAATTATCTTTCTGCAGAAAGCAGGGAGGCAATAATAATGTGAAATAATAATAAGCATTTCTTTGCTGCCATTGTTGCATTAGACTCACCATTACAGTTATGATAGTGTCTGAGATATCTGACACAAGGATGACTTTGTAAAGAGCAGGGTCAGCCTGGTTGCATTGGCTCAGAGATCCCTTGAAGGTAAGAGAAAATGTCAGAAGGAGAAGCAAGGAGCAATAAGTGGTTGTCTTTAAGAAACTCATCCTAGCACTATACTCAATGGATATTTTTCAACAAAAAGTTCACTGGATTCGAATGAAGCTAGTGACAAATCTTTGTGAATTTTATACTTCCACCTATCCAAATGCCAAATTGAATTTACTCAAAAATATTTTGGGATGTTTAGCTAGAATAGTCTATTCTTATATCAATTATTGAATGGGAAAATCGTAACTCCTCCTTATAAAGTTATGCAAGCTTTTGTTTAGGCTTTGAATGCCATGCGGAATGAGAGCATTTTCTAAAGTATATGGGGGTGAACCCTGAGGTCTGGAAGTTTAACTTTGGGGTGCAAGTTGTGATGCATAATTGGGTTAATAGGGGGAAATGACTAATTTTCTTAGCACATAACTGAATTATTTCTGTAATATCTTAGCAACCAGATTCAAATGTATATTAGAAACTGAAGTTTCCTTCCATTGGCTGCATGGGCCTAGTTCCTGTTTGTCGCTGGATATCCTGCTGATCTCATGCACTTCCACAGAAAGATGGAATGGGTCAGGAGCTAAAGAGAGGGGACCTCATATGGCTAAAATTAACATATAGTCTGTCATATGTTCGGCTTTAGTCTATTTTTCTAAATTAGATGTGTTTATTTTCTTGGCTTCTCTGCTTATTGGTCAGTTTCATCGCTCATTTTCAAATTTAGAAATCACAATATGCTGGCAGGAACGAATGATCAAATGAATAAGTAAACATCTAACAAATAGAATGAAAGAATGAATGAATGGATGAATGGATTGATACAGTAATGAACGAATGAAGCCGTTATACAGATGACATTGGTAAAATGTGTTGCACGGTCATTATTTTATGAAAGATAATTAATAAAACAAAACATAGGAAGTTCCCATGAAGTGTTTGGTTTCACCTGCACAGAAATAATGCTGAGTCATTACATTACCAACAGTTATTTGAATTGCAGGGCATCTTTATCATTATCACACGGTGTTTCTTATAATTAGCTATAACACCACCAGAAGTTTTAAAAGAAGTAATTCTTGTTTGTTGAACAGTTAAGAATATTTATAGACAAATGGCTTATTATAAGTTCATGAGTAAATCCTGGGTGGTCAGGCACCATCTCGGGAACTATGTGCCAAATTTCTATTACTTTGGGAGTTCAAATGTTTCACAATAACTTTATGGCAGTGTCTAAGTCTGCAATTTTTCTCAGTAATTGGTCAACAGTGAGATTCTAAAACACAGGCTACGTAGTTATAGCCATAGTGCTTGAAAACAAATCAACTCTATATTTGAAATTGTATATAAAATTCTGCTTTTTGTACAGATGTTGATACGGTTTTATTTTTCATCAAATTGTGAAATTCTCACAAAATATAAGTTAGAAGAGTAACAAATCTTTTTTGGAAGCTTCCACATCTAGATACCTTTAGATTATTTAACATAATACGAGTGCCTTTGTGTAGTTGCTGCTTTCATATACAAATTACCTAGCTAATTCTGAAATAATAGCTTGTGATATGTGATAGATGTGGAATATCTGATCATACAGTGTTTGCAAAGTCTTTATTATTCGTTTTATTGATGGAGCCATGGCAGATCACAACAGTAAGGCGTTTGAATTTCTAATATGTCAATACATTTCTGCTGTCTATTCAAAGCAGTTTATGCTTGTAATGAAGAGCAATGATTTCAATGTAAGAATTTTATAAGAATACCTTATCTGGCAAGTCTTTAAAACTACTTTTTCTATTAATGTTTAGTTGGCTTCAGAAGGTAATAGCTTCTCATGTACACATGCTTTGATAATTATATCCATAAACATATTCATAGTTCAATTATTTTTAAAACTGGCTGGTCCATTTGCATACTCAAGTTAAAAGTATATACACCACTTAGCTAATTGGCCTTGTATCACTATTTATAACTTGTACATAAACATGTGAAGTTTGATGAGGAATTTTAAAGTGCATCAAACTGTGTAATGTAGATTTCTCTCCCAAAAATTCCTGAAAAGGTAATTTAGGAATTGTTAAATACTGTAATGTCTAATATAGTGTCAGTGATGAATAAATAATATTAGACCACATCTTACTGCTAAAATTTTATTATTTTTTATTAACCAATCTCAATAAATCCTGTAATTATTTACAGAGTTTTTAACATAAGACCTGTCTGACATTTTCTTCTATCCCTCCCAAACTTGAATAGACTCGACCACCTTTAACATCATACTGTGTAATTCATGTTTCTGTAAGGTCACTGGTTGTTTATGAAGACATTGCTGAACAATGTGGCTTCCTTAACTGTATCTGGGAAGCCACTGGTGACAGAATATTAAATTTTCCACATTGTATAAGCATTGGAACACCTTTTATTCGTGAGGTATTAGTGTTCTCTGAGATCTCATGTCGTATGAAAATGTTTCAACAGAAGTGAGTTATTATAATATGTAAATGATGTTGCTTATCAACTGAAGTTATACCTAATTGGAAATTGTTGTCATTTCATATCAATATCTAGAAAGTATTCTAGATGTCTGAGATATCAATGTTTAAAGAAATGTTCCCTGGGCTATGTCCCACTGGGACAACAAACTTTAAGTAAATAGACACTGTAACTTAGCAAAATATAATTGTTAGTGTGAGTTCGCTTCAGCATGCTGATACAGTTCCAGTTGTAGAGGCAAGTAGTTGCTAGGAGATTGTTGGTGTCCATCTGCCAGTGGGTTGGAATGTGCTCCACACTAGAGAAAGCCAGCTTCCTGAGATTGAACTAATCACATTAGAATCCCTAGTCTAAATTACTTCTTTAGTCTTCTTTAAAGTTGAGAGAAGATCCATATTGATGAGTGGGTAGATGAGAAGGACAGGCCGAAATTGTACTTTGCCTACCTGATAAATATTTTTTTTAATATTATTGGGAACAAATACATATAGGAGCAACAATTTAACATAAATAAGCATAAATAATGAGTGAAATACAGTACACATAATATGTAGCTGTTTCATGGTATATATATAATATGTATGTATGTATATGTATTCCATTTATATGGTGTATTTATTATACATTATACACATATTAAGAGATAATAATAACTTAAATAAAATAAATGACAAAAATTGTTTGTTTTAGTTATATGGTAGAGTACACACTAGTGTATAAATCTGTGGCTTCTGTAACTACTCAGATCTCCTTACCAAACCACTTTAATTATATAGGTAAAGATGTCAGCTTTTTTTTTTCTTCTTGCTTGTGGTTTTCTTAATAGTTACGTGGCAACGCAGAATATGTAGCTATTATAAGCACGCTACACAATAATGCATTCCCTGACAAATGGACTCCGGGAAACTTCATATATGGTCAGAGGATGGGGTGTGATATATGAAGTGGACAAAATGTACTGGAAATGCACAAGCTTGACTTTATAAGGATAGAATTTGGTTCCACTAATAGAATAAAGTAGCTATTGCAGGGTTTCATTGCTAGGCACTTGAGCTTAATCACATATTCTAGAAATATCTTCGGAAACTTCTGAAGGTAACGAATAAAAGATGTACACCTGTCGACTTCAATTCTACAGCATTATTCTTTTCAACACCTCAGAAAATTAATTTATTCAATAAAATAAGTGTACCCCAATGCTGTCTATATATTGTTCATCATTACTTCAGCATAATAATAAGTTAATCACACTAATTAGCTGGCTACTTTTGGCTTTAATATAAAATGATATTTTTTGGATATATTTGTGAAAGACTAGCTGACCCACCTAACATTGTAGAAATGGTACTATTGCTGGTAAAAATAAATACAAAAATAATTATGTTGAGAGATCTTCATTTTGTAACTTTTAATGACTTGCTCAATTGAGAAAAGCAAGAATCTCAAGTGAGACAATAATGTTGAGATTCTTCTCCATTTAGTAAACATTTCAATGACTTGCTCAATTGAGAGAAGCGAGGAACTCAAGGAGACAATGCATAAAATACAATGAATTTGGGAACACAAAACTGACTTTCATAATTGATGTCACTTCACCCTATCACAATATCACAAGTAAGCCGAGAGCAAAATCTATTTACTCCAAATTCTGACAAACCTATCTCCATAAGGCAATGGACCATTAGCTTACACAAGTAGTCTCGTGGGGATAATTGAGAAACACTGGCTTCTTCCCACTCAATGCTTCTATATATGCCCCAGTGTAAGTGCTCCAGAGTAAATAGTGGTCTCACGAAGTTACTGAATTTAAATTGTTTTTGACACACTTGCAGATGTTGGTCAGAAATGTGGTGGGAGCTTCCATGGCTTCATGGCTAACCAATAGAAGCCATGTTAACTCGATACAAATGATGGGTAGGCTGCATTTTTATTACTTCATTAAAAAATAGTGACACTGATGGCTACAGCTAATAGAATGTATCATGTAAAATGTTTGTTTTCTATTACATACCAATTATATACTATACTGAAGTTTAATATGGTTTATAAAATCAGCAGTTCCATAATCTATGCTCTAAATATTAAAAAGAATATATCATTATTTCTCAATTTTATTCTGCCACTATTTTGTCATTTCATACTAACTCAACATGGCATTTTAATTTCCAGCTGAAGTTCTTTTCAAGGATCACTAAAGAATACTTTTTGGCTCACAATTAGAAATTAGGTCAATGAAATAGTAAATATTATTGCAGTTATATAATTAGTCATGTGATCATATGTCTGTAATGCAGTTGACCCCAGGCCATCAAAGAGACTAACATGAGGAATACCTAATACTTTTGAACAATTTGGGGGATTCCCGACCTGTGGAGTTAACATAGAAACATGCAGATGACATTTGAAGAAGTGGACTTTGAACGAAGGCAATGTCTGCTAAGGTTTCTCTCAGAGTACATTGATGTACCTCATCAACTGCTTAAATTGGTGTCACAATAAGTATTTTATACCTTTTTAATTACTACTGGCTGAAAACAGATATCGATTCTAAATTTTATTTCTTTCTCATGCTTGGGTATCTACCTAAAGCTATCCCTCGAAGGTCCAACTGATTTGAACTTGCTAGTATAGCTTTATAAACACAAGAAAGCAACCGTTACTTGTGGGGCCGAGAATCTCAATATCAATTCCTCAGCTTAAATAAGCTTCAATCTGTGAATAAGTAAACAAACGTATGGTAAATATATACTATAGGTGATTTTTTTTAATATCCATTTTCTGGATTAGCTAAAAGTGTCATATTTAATATTGTAAAAAATATAGCTACTACATTAATGTATTGCTAGAATGATAGGGAATGCCTTTGCAATTGTTTAAGTAATCTTTATACCCTGGCAACATTCCATATAAGATTGGGCAGTTGGTGAGGACAATATTATTCAATAATGTACACTTAGTTGACCCACATTAGGTTTTTTCATTGTGCATAAATACTTTAACAAATATACTTTTCTAGCTGAAACTATTAGTAGATATAGATAAGTCTAGTTCTAAGCAGCTATGGAGTCTATGGAACCAGCTGTACCTTGAGATCATCAATTCACCACAGTCATGTCTGATTGTGTCTAGACTACCACTAGTATTGATTCTCTAATCAATATATCCCTGGCCTATTACACCCAGTCATTTGTCTCGTCAAAACTTTCCCTGTGTGTGAAGGCTGAAGGAAGTGTATAATGTAATTGTGAATGGTTTAACTGCTACTTCATGTATTAGTCTGCACAGTTACAGAAGCCACAGATTAATATGTTGATGTGTACTCTATCATAAAGGATATAATAAATAAAACAAACTATTTTCTTGCAATTAACTGTATTTTAAGTTGCTATAATTCTCTTAATATGTGTGTGTACACATAGTTAAATACACATATAGCATATAATGGAATATTTATGATACACATTACCTATTACATGAGGCAGAGTGTGATATGGCTAAATATTTCACTGAACAGGCTAATTTATTTTCATGAGCCAGGGACAGAGTGAAAATAAAGCCTGAGAGTGAATTATCTTGCCATATCACACTGACCCAATGTAATAAGTAGTTTATTCCCCACTAGATATGTTCACTGCTGTAGTTAGTACTAGAGGACTGGTAACTCACAGCAGGGTCTACCCACACCCCCAGGTGATATTTTAGCAGCTGCTCTAACCCAGATGAGTAAGCTATACCAGAGGAAGGTAGCTGTAAAACCAGAAAAAGTGGCAAGTTTGGCAGGTTGCTGCAACTACAAGGGTAATGAGCTTGCTCATAACAACAAGTTAATTCTTATTTCACAGGGGGTCATGTACCTAAAGATATCATTGTGAAGATATCTAGGATGCAATATATAATATATATAATATATATATATTTATTGCAGCTTTGATATTTTTACTTGAATATTTCCGCATCACGCGAGCGTTCTGTATTCTCCCATATTGTACGGTTTATATTGTACGCTCCTTGTAGCGCGCGCGTAGCGAGTAAAATCAATGAAAATTGTATTGTAACCGGTTGAGAAAAATTTCAAAGAAGCCATAAATCACTTATCACACTCGTCGTACAATATGGGAATGATATTTTACTCTCACGCCACATTTTCACTCGCCTTTGGCTCGTGAAAATATTTTGCGTGCTCGTAAAATATTTTCCCATATTGTACTCTGACTCGTGCTATAAGTATTATTTATTCCACTCTAGATATCTTCACAATGATATTTTTAGGTAAGAGACCCATGAGATATCTCAGATATCACATAGTGTTATCTCATGGCTGTATTGTGCAAGCTCATTACCAGAGTAGTTATAGCAACTGGGCCTGGTGTACAAGTTTTCTGGGTTTTTACAGCTACCTTTACTCTGGATCCTACCCAGCCAGGTTAAAGCAGCTGCTATAATATCAGCTGGGGTTGTGGGGAGCCCCTAGTGAGTTTTTGCCAACTTTACACCTTGAGTTACCAAAAAACTACTCCAGTGAAGATATCTAGTATGGAATAAACCACTTATTACACTGGCAGAGTGATATGCGCTAGATATTTCACTCTCAGGCTTTATTTTCACTCACCTTTGGCTCTTGAAAATAAATTAGCCTGCTCAGTGAAATATTTCACCATATCACACTCTGACTCACATAATAGGTACTATATATACACCATCAAACAGCTACATACTGTGCTTCATTGCTTCATTCATTATATTATTGCTGTAAGTGTTGCTCCTACAGCACTTGTTCTCACTAATACTAAAATAAATTATCAGGTAGGCAAAGTATAATTTCAGCCTGTCTTTCCCATCCACCCACTCATCAATACGGATCTTCTCTCACAGACTAGGGAAGACTAAGGAAGTAATTTAGACTAGGGATTCTAATGTGATTAGTTCAATCTTCTGGAGGTTGGCTTTCTCTTGTGAGCACATTCCAACCCACTGGCAGATGGACACCAACAGTCTCCTAGTAACTACTTGCCTCTACAACTGGAACTGTATCAGCATGCTAAAGTGAACTCACACTAACAATTATATATTACTGAGTTACAGTGTCTATTTACTTAGGTCTTGTCCCAATGGGACATACCCAGGGAACATTTCATTAAAAGTAAACATTAGAGGTGACCTAAAATTTTGATTAAAAAAAAGCATTGACTTCACAAGAAGAAAAAAAAGGGAACTCTAAGAAATTTGAAATAATGAATTCTTTTTCTTTTTTTCCCCTTTCTTCTCTTTGATTAGCTAATTAGTAGTTGAAGCACAAGGATGGCTGTTATGGGACAGATAAGGGATATGTTGGAGCATATAGGATAATGCAATGTGAACCTAGTTGCTTTAGTATACAATGATAGCTCTTTAGCTTCCCTTTCTTGAAAATTGTACAAGACCTTGGGACTTGTTCAAACAAAGAAGATTAGGGGTCAAGGTACACTAGAATTTCTGTGTTTTTAGTACAAAATAACAATGTGTGTGTTGTTTCATTATGTTTGTTAGAATAGTTTGAATCATCATCACACAGTTGCCATCGTGGGATTAAAGCAGGCTTTTATTTTTGTCTGACTACTCCCTTCTTCATGCATTTTTTTCATTTTTGGAAATATTATTCAATTAATTACATTTTATCATGTCTAAAATTGATTACTAAATATTATATTTACTATTTTTTTATGTGGTGTCTTTAGCAAATCCGAAATTGTTTGATGGGAAGTCATTAGGTAGAAATTGATTAATTATAGTAAAAGAAGGGATTTAAACAAATTTGGTGCAAAGGAAGATGAGTGCCAACAGTCTCCTAGCAACTACTTGCCTCTACAACTGGAACTGTATCAGCATGCTGAAGAGAACTCACACTAACAATTATATTTTGCTAAGTTACAGTGTCTATTTACTTAAAGTTTGTTGTCCCAGTGGGACATAGCCCAGGGAACATTTCTTTAAACATTGATATCTCAGACATCTAGAATACTTTCTAGATATTGAAATGAAAAGACAACAATTTCCAATTAGGTATAACTTCAGTTGATAAGCAACATCATTTACATATAATAACTCACTTCTGTTAAAACATTTTGAAACGACATGTGATCTTGGAGAACACTAATACCTTACGAAGAAAGGTGTCAAAGTGATTATACAAAGTGGCAAATTTAATATTCTGTCACCACTGGCTTCCCAGATCCAGTTAAGGAAGCCACAGTGTTCAGATTCCAATGTCTTCATAAACAATAACTATGGCACCCAGTGACCTCACAGAAACAAAGTACACAATACGATGTTGTAGCTGGCCAAGGCTATTCAAGTTTGGGAGGTATAGAAGTTAAGTCAGATCCTATGTTAATTTTTTAGACTATTAAGCATAACTAAAACTGTAGATGTGGTCTGATACACTGACACTACATATTGGACATTACAGTATTGAACAATTCTTATGTTACCTTTTCAGGAATTTTTGGGAGAGAAATCTACATTACACAGTTTGATGCACTTTAAAATTCCTCATCAAAATTCACATGTTTATGTACAAGTTATATATAGTGATACAAGGCCAATTAGCTAAGTGGTGTATATACTTTTAACTTGAGTATGCAAATGGGCCAGCCAGTTTTAAAAATAATTGAACTATGAATATGTTTATGGATATAATTATCAAAGCATGTGTACATGAGAAGCAATTACCTTCTGAAGCCATCTAAACATTAATAGAAAACACCAGTATCAAACTCAGCAGTTTTCAAGACTTGCCAGATAATTCCAGTGACTACTGTTTTTTGTAAAGATAAGATATTCTTATATAATTTTAAATTGAAATCATTGCTCTTCATTACAGAAATGTATTGACATATTAGAAATTCAAACGCCTTACAGTTGTGATCTGCCGTAGTTCCTTCAATAAAAACAACAACAACATATTATAATGAAGGCTTAGCAAACACTGTATGATTAGATATTCCACATCTATCACATATCACAAGCTATTATTTCAGAATTAGCTAGCTAATTTGCATATGAAAGCAGCAACTACACAAAGACACTCGTATTATGTTAAATAATCTAAAGGTATCTAATTGTGAAAGCTTCCAAAAAAGATTTGACTTTTTTTTTTACTTTTCTAACGTATATTTTGTGAGAAATTTCACAATTTGATGAAAAAGAAAAATCATATCAACATCAGTACAAAAAGCAGAATTGTATATACAATTTCAAATATAGAGTTGATTTGTTTTCAAGCACTATGGCTATAACTACGTAGCCTGTATTTTAGAATCTCACTGTTGAACAATTACTGAGAAAAGTTGCAGACTTAGACACTGCCATAAAGTTATTGTGAAACATTTGAACTCCCAAAGTAATAGAAATTTGGCACATAGTTCCCGAGATGGTGCCTGCCCACCCAGGATTTACTCATGAACTTAATAATAAGCCATTTGTCTATAAATATTCTTAACTATTCAACAAACAAGAATTACTCCTTTTAAAACTTCTGGTGGTGTTATAGTTAATTATAAGAAACACCATGTGATAATGATAAAGATGCCCTGCAATTCAAAGAATTGTTGGTAATGTAATGACTCAGCATTATTTCTGTGCAGGTGAAACCAAACACTTCATGGGAACTTAATATGTTTTGTTTTATCAATTATCTTTCATAAAATAATGATCGTGCAACACATTTTACCAATGTCATCTGTATAATGGCTTCATTCATTCATTACTGTATTAATCCATTCATCCATTCATTCATTCTTTCATTCTATTTGTTAGTTGTTTACTTATTCATTTGATCATTTGTTCCTGCCAGGATATTGTGATTTCTAAATTGAAAATGAGCGATGAAACTGACCAATAAGTAGAGAAGCCAAGAAAATAAACAAATCTAATTTAGAAAAATAGACTCAAGCCGAACATACGACAGAAAATGTGTTAATTTTAGCCATATGAGGTTCCCTCTCTTTAGCTCCTGACCCATTCCATCTTTCTGTGGAAGTGCATGAGATCAGCAGGATATCCAGTGACAAACAGGAACTAGGCCCATGCAGCTAATGGAAGGAAACTTCAGTTTCTAATATACATTTGAATCTGGTTGCTAAGATATTACAGAAATAATTCAGTTATGTGCTAAGAAAATTAGTCATTTCCCCCTATTAACCCAATTATGCATCACAACTTGCACCCCAAAGTCAAATCCTAGACTTCCAGACCTCAGGGTTCACCCCCACACACTTTTGAAAATGCTCTCATTCCACATGGCATTCAAAGCCTAAACAAAAGCTTGCATAACTTTATATGGAGGAGTTACGATTTTCCCATTCAATAATTATTGATATAAGAATAGACTATTCTAGCTAAACATCCCAAAATATTTTTGAGTAAATTCATATTTGGCATTTGGATAGGTGGAAGTATAAAATCCACAAAGACTTGTCACTAGCTTCATTCGAATCCAGTGAACTTTTTGTTGAAAAATATCCATTGATTATAGCACTAGGATGAGTTTCTTAAAGACAACCATCACCTATTGCTCCTTGCTTCTCCTTCTGACATTTTCTCTTACCTTCAAGGGATCTCTGAGCCAATGCAACCCGGCTGACCCTGCTCTTCACAAAGTCATCCTTGTGTCAGATATCTCAGACACTATCATAACTGTAATGGTGAGTCTAATGCAACAATGGCAGCAAAGAAATGCTTATTATTATTTCACATTATTATTGCCTCCCTGCTTTCTGCAGAAAGATAATTATATACCAGCAGTGAGCAGTCAAGAGAAAGAAACTGAATTCTTTCGACTCTGGGAACACTTGGGAGCTTTGAAATCTCTGAAAGAAAGAATGGAGTCGCTCTATACCCTGACTGAAGTGAGAGAGAGGGCACAGCTCCTGGCTATTCAAACAGTTTCTGAAAAAGTCATGGACACTGCATGCCAACTGGTAAGTAATGAATAGCTAATGTTATATCTGATGAAAGGGTATCATAATAATTGCATTGTGCAGATGGAGGCTGACTACAATATCAGAAACTGCAGCTATGACTCTCTGCAACAGCTCAAACTGGAAATTGATATTCACAATACGCTCAAGTCTATGTCCATATCTGCAAAAACAATGGTGACAACTCAGGATTGTTCATATGTGTACAAAAAGCAAGATGACCCATGGCTGCTCGATATGGTTCAGTGTCTTCTTTCTCCTGCTACATGTCAATTCTAATTTGTATTTCAATTTACAGTCTATCACTTATATTTCTTGTCTCATTCCTTTACAAAATCTTATAATGTTATTTTCTTTTAATTGAGTAAAATATTATGTGCAATTCATTTTTCATGTTGAATTAAAACAACAATATATAATCTTACTGGATCATTCAAACTAAATGCATGATCAGAGTCATTGACTAATCACTTCATCATCTCGTTACCTATCATTTATCTTTAATGTCGTCACATGCAGCAAGAATTAATAATAATAATAATAATAATAATAATAATAATAATAATAATAATAATAATAATAATAATAATAATAATAATAATAATAATAATAATAACGTGGCGGATCTAGTGACAACAAGGAATGAGCAACGAACACTTTCATTACATATAGCACTTATCCACTTAGATCATCTTCATTAGCTAACACACAACACAACATTCCTCAATATCCATTAGTAGATTGCAGACACACCATCACTATAAATAGCACCCAGTCCTGCAAACTCATGATGGCTTGTATGATCTAAAGAATCTCAATCGAATAGCTACAATTGGTGACCTCGACGCGTGTCCTGGACAGTTCTGGGACCATGGCCGAAGCCAGCGTTGTTTGTCTAAAACTTCCCACCTTCTGGAACACACAACCAGAAGTATGGTTCGAGCTGGTTCAGCAGTCTCACTCGACTCAGCCAGTCTCACCCGACTCAGCCAGTCTCACTCGACTCAGCTAGTCTCACTCGACTCAGCAGTCTCACTCGACTCAGCCAGTCTCACCCGACTCAGGCAGTCTCACTCGACTCAGCCAGTCTCACCCGACTCAGGCAGTCTCACTCGACTCAACCAGTCTCACTCGACTCAGCAGTCTCACTCGACTCAGCCGGTCTCACCCGACTCAGCAGTCTCACTCGACTCAGCCGGTCTCACCCGACTCAGCAGTCTCACTCGACTCAGCCAGTCTCACCCGACTCAGCAGTCTCACTCGACTCAGCCAGTCTCACTCGACTCAGCAGTCTCACTCGACTCAGCCAGTCTCACTCGACTCAGCAGTCTCACTCGACTCAGCAGTCTCACTCGACCACCTAAACCATTAGCCAGCCAACCACGACCACAACCCCGTCCACTCAGAAGTACTCACTCGACTCAGCCGGCTCACCCGGAACTCAGCAGTCTACACCGACTCACCAGTACTCACCCGAGCTCAGCACAGTATCAATAGACTCAGCAGTCGTCAAATCGACTCAGCAGATCTCACTGACTCAGACACAGTCTCACTCGACTCATCAGACTCTCACCGACTCAGCCAGTCTCACTCGACTAAAGCCAGTCTCATCGACTCCGTTGGGCAGTTTCTCACCGCACTCCAGGCAGTCTCACGCGAATACTCAGACAGTATCAACTCGCGACTCAACCAGTCTCAATCGACTCAGACGGTCGCACACCGCGACCTCAGCAGCTCTCACTCGACTCAGCCCGTTCTCACCCTGAGCCTCAGCCCAGTCTCACTCGACTCAAGCAGTCTCAATCGACTCAGCCAGTCTCCACTCGACTGCAGCAGTCTCACTCGACTCAGCCAGTCCTCACTAGACTCATGCAGGCCTCACGCACTCAGCCAGTCGCACTCGACTCATCCTAGTACTCACTCGACTCATCAGTCTCACCCGATTCTCAACAGTACTAACTCGAATCAGCACTGTCGGCACTCGACTCAGCCAGTTCTCACTCGACTCAGCCAGTACTCACTCCGACCTCAGCCCAGTCTCACTCGACTCATGCCAGTCTCACTACGACTCGACAGTCTCACTACGACTCAAGCCAGTACTCACTCGACTCAGCCATCCTCACTCGACCTCAGCAGCTCACTCGACTCAGCCAGTCTCACTCGACTCAGCCAGTCTCACTAGACTCAGCCAGTATCACTCGACTCAGCCAGTCTCACCTCTGACTCAGCAGTACTCACCTCGCATCAGACAGTCTCATCGACTCAGCAGTCTCACTACGACTCTGCCCAGTCTCACTGACTCGCAGTCTCACTCGACTCGAGACCATCCAGTCTCACTCGACTCAGCCAATCTCGCTAGACTCAGCCAGTCTCACTCGAATCAGCAGTCTCACTCGACTCAGCCAGTCTCGCTAGACTCAGCCAGTCTCACTCAACTCGGCAGTCTCACTCGACTCAGCCAGTCTCACTCAACTCGGCAGTCTCACTCGACTCAGCCAATCTCGCTAGACTCAGCCAGTCTCACTCGAATCAGCAGTCTCACTCGACTCAGCCAGTCTCGCTAGACTCAGCCAGTCTCACTCAACTCGGCAGTCTCACTCGACTCAGCCAGTTACCAACTCGACTCGAGCCAGTCTCACTCGACTCAGCCAGTATCACTGACTCAGCCCTAGTTCTCATCCACTCGCGCCAGTCCCCTCACTCGCACTCAGACAGTCTCACTCCACTTGAGACGCCAGTCTCACTCTACTCAGGCAGTCCACTCGAATCAGCCAGCTCTCACTGGCTCAGCCAGTATCTCGACTCAGCAGTCTCACTCGACTCAGCCAGTCTCACTCGACTCGGCCAGTCTCACTCGACTCGGCCAGTCTCACTCGACTCGGCCAGTCTCACTCCACTCGGCCAGTCTCACTCAACTCGGCCAGTCTCACTCGACTCAGGCAGTCTCACTCGACTCAGCCAGTCTCACTCGACTCAGCCAGTCTCACTCCACTCGGCCAGTCTCACTCGACTCAGCCAGTCTCACTCCACTCGGCCAGTCTCACTCGACTCAGGCAGTCTCACTCGACTCAGCCAGTCTCACTCGACTCAGCCAGTCTCACTCGACTCAGCCAGTCTCACTCCACTCGGCCAGTCTCACTCGACTCAGCCAGTCTCACTCGACTCAGCCAGTCTCACTCGACTCAGGCAGTCTCACTCCACTCGGCCAGTCTCACTCAACTCGGCCAGTCTCACTCGACTCAGCCAGTCTCACTCGACTCAGCTAGTCTCACTCGACTCAGCCAATCTCACTCGACTCGGCCAGTCTCACTCAACTCAGCCAGTCTCACTCGACTCAGCCAGTCTCACTCGACTCAGCAGCCTCACTCGACTCAGCCAGTCTCACTCGACTCAGCCAGTCTCACCCGACTCAACAGTCTCACTCGACTCAGCCTGTCTCACTCGACTCAGCCAGTCTCACTGGAATCAGCCAGTCTCACTCGACTCAGCCAGTCTCACTCGACTCAGCCAGTCTCACTTGACTCAGCCAGTCTCACTTGACTCAGCCAGTCTCACTCGACTCAGCCAGTCTCACTCGACTCAGGCAGTCTCACTCCACTCGGCCAGTCTCACTCAACTCGGCCAGTCTCACTCGACTCAGCCAGTCTCACTCGACTCAGCCAGTCTCACTCGACTCAGCCAGTCTCACTCGACTCAGGCAGTCTCACTCGACTCGGCCAGTCTCACTCGACTCAGCAGTCTCTCGACTCAACCTTATGAGGGACCTTTCCATGTGGTGGAAAGAGACGACAAGTTTTTCAAGCTGGAGATGGGCGGTAAGACCAAAAGTGTGTCCCTTGACCGTTTGAAGCCAGCGGTTCTGGATTTTACGGAGCCCGTCCCGGTAGCAGCGCCTAGACGACGAGGGCGGCCTCGAAAGTGTCAATCAGCAGTTCTGGGGGGGAGCTCTGTGGCGGACCTAGTGACAACAAGGAATGAGCAACGAACACTTTCATTACATATAGCACTTATCCACTTAGATCATCTTCATTAGCTAACACACAACACAACATTCCTCAACATCCATTAGTAGATTGCAGACACACCATCACTATAAATAGCACCCAGTCCTGCAAACTCATGATGGCTTGCATGATCTAAAGAATCTCAATCGAACTGCTACAATAATAATAATAATAATAATAATAAATAATATTACAATATTCGTGAATAATAAAATGTGGTTTTAGATTAGCTATTATAACTACTGTTACTATAACTACACTAGTGATTTTTAATCCATAATCATACACATACTTTGAGGGGCACTAAAATATATATATTAAGTAATTTATTGTGGTTTTGATGATGACTGGATGCTATTTTCTCTTTTGCTGTCTATTATTAGTGCCTCTAAAGCAACATTTTCACCTGAGCAAACCTACATACTTGTTTACTGACATATTTGGAGAAAACAATGGAGAATTTGGTATCTGAGAAACAAATGTAATGTTAATTTTCTGATGTTATCCAGCCATATTGCTTGGATTAAACTGCTCAGTATTATAGCTACCTACTAAAATTAGCAAATTTGTAATGACATTATCATTGCATGATCTAAGTCATTAATGCCACCCCACATTAGTTAGCTATATTAGTAGTGAAGCCAGTTGGACTTTGAAGAGCCAGGAAGTCTAAGGTCATTTGAAATCCAGAATATTCAGTGCATGCAAAAGCAGGATGAATACATTTGCATTCAACAGTGGGGCTTCGTTTATTTCAGATAGAATCCTATCGAAAATGACAATGAAGTTATGTTCTGTAAGCTAATAGTTTTTGGTCTTTAAAAAAACTAACAAAATGATAAAAATAAACAAACTAAATGAAAGAATTAATGATATGTACATAAATGGAGAAGAGGATAAAGACAAAACCGGTAAGAAAACTCTTTCAGTTTCCCTAATAAATGCTCGCCAAGTTAGCCTCAACATCCACCCAGACAGACCGGGCAATGATTGGTGCTTTACAAACTTGATTAGGTTGTGGGGGCTATTCATATATCACGATACCACTTTCTTCCTGGAGTCTGAAGAGGAATGCTGGGTTATGGATTCACCGGCAGCTGTGAGCCTATCCTAGTTGCCAAGTTTGATCCTGCCTTTACCAGAAAGTGAGCAAGCTACCTGCCATTTTGCCATCCTTGGATATTTCCTGCAAGGTATTGTAGCTAGTACTAATAGCAAATTTTTCTCTTTCTAACAGCCAGTATTGTTAATTAAAACTTAACCCAATGTAATTAACTATAATTGGCTATTAGAACGAGAAAATTTTTCTATTATTATAATTATTTCAGCCCAGAATGACAGAATTATTGTAGTATGGCATTGTTTAATTTCTGCTGACTAATCCATTTTCTAAAATCCAGTTTGATTGTTTTTAAGGTAAAGTCAGCTGGCTTCTGGGACAGGTATGAAGTGGCTTGCAACTTAACAGAAATTGCAAGAAACTGTGGTAAATTATTAATTATTATTCAATTGAGTAATAGTTTTAAGTGCCTGTGGTCTCCTCTGTTAATTTCATGTGACACCCACTCACTCCATATCAATGTTTCTTAAGTGCCAATTCATATCACCAGTTAGCTAATGGGTAATCCTTACAAGTGTCATTGCAGACTACACAAAACATATTCCAGAATCCTCAAAAATGCACTCATCTTCCTTTGCACCAATTTTGTTTAAATCCCTTCTTTTACTATAATTAATCAATTTCTACCTTATGACTTCCTATCAAACAATTTCGGATTAGCTAAAGACACCACATAAAAAAATAGTAAATATATATTAAGTAATCAATTTTAGACAAGCTAAAATGTAATTAATTGATATAATATTTCCAAAAATGAAAAAAATTTCATGAAGAAGGGAGTAGTCAGACAAAAATAAAAGCCTGCTTTAATCCCACGATGGCAACTGTGTGATGATGATTTAAACTATTCTAACAAACATAATGAAACAACACACACATTGTTATTTTGTACTAAAAACACAGAAATTCTAGTGTACCTTGACCCCTACTCTTCTTTGTTTGAACAAGTCCCAAGGTCTTGCACAATTTTCAAGAAAGGGAAGCTAAATGCTCCAACATATCCCTTATCTGTCCCATAAAAGTCATGTCCTTGTGCTTCAACTACTAATTAGCTAATCAAAGAGATAAAAGGGGAAAAAAAGAAAAAGAATTCATTATTTCAAATTTCTTAGACTTCCCTTTTTTTTTTCTTGTGAAGTCAATGCTATTTTTAAATCAAAATTTTAGGTCACCTCTAATGTTTACTTTTAAGGAAATGTTCCCTGGGTATGTCCCATTGGGACAAGCCTAAGTAAATAGACACTGTAACTCAGTAATATATAATTGTTAGTGTGAGTTCACTTTAGCATGCTGATACAGTTCCAGTTGTAGAGGCAAGTAGTTACTGGGAGACTGTTGGTGTCCATCTGCCAATGGGTTGGAATGTGCTCACAAGAGAAAGCCAACTTCCAGAAGATTGAACTAATCACATTAGAATCCCTAGTCTAAATTACTTCCTTAGTCTTCCCTAGTCTGTGAGAGAAGATCCGTATTGATGAGTGGGTGGATGGGATAGACAGGCTGAAATTATACTTTGCCTACCTGATAATTTGTTTAGTATTAGTGAGAAAAAGTGCTGTAGGAGCAACACTTACAGCACTAATAATATAATGAATGAAGCAATGAAGCACAGTATGTAGCTGTTTGAGACAGCTGGGAGTGGCTCTTGTTGTCCATGTGAAGGAACCTCTACTGCTGCAGCGTCGACTTCAGAAGTTCCTGGTAGCCTCATGGCATCCTCTGCTGCAGTTGAGTCATCAACAGGCCCCACAATGAAGTAATTTCCTCCTTTTTGTGGCCTCAGCCAGTTGCAATTTCCTCTTTGCAGACAATCTCTTTGGCATTATACTCCAATCTCAAGAGGAACAGTAAACCAACATGTGGATATGGAGAGTAACCACGCGAAACTAAACTGGTCACGGGGAGTGACCACGCGGAGTACTAACGGCGCCAAAGTTCGGGCGTTGCGTCACTGTTAGCGACCAGGCTGGCAGTGGAAATGAGTACCGCATTTTTGTGGGTTTTTACGGGGTAATCGGTGCCCCTACGTTGCTATGTCCCAGCACCCTTAAAAACAAACAAACCGGATTTTAGAAAATAGATTAGTCATCAGAAATTAAACAATGCCATACTACAATAATTCTGTCATTCTGGGCTGAAATAATTATAATAATAGAAACAATTTCTCGTTCTAATAGCCAATATAGTTAATTACATTGGGTTAAGTTTTAATTAACAATACTGGCTGTTAGAAAGAGAAAAATTTGCTATTAGTACTAGCTACAATACCTTGCACGAAATATCCAAAGGATGGCAAAATGGCAGGTAGCTTGCTCACTTTCTGGTAAAGGCAGGATCAAACTTGGCAACTAGGATAGGCTCACAGCTGCCGATGAATCCATAACTCCGCATTCCTCTTCAGACTCCAGAGTATATGAATAGCCCCCATAACCTAATCAAGTTTGTAAAGGATAAAGACAAAACCGGTAAGAAAACTCTTTCAGTTTCCCTAATAAATGCTCGCCAAGTTAGTCTCAACATCCACCCAGACAGACCGGGCAATGATTGGTGCTTTACAAACTTGATTAGGTTATGGGGGCTATTCATATACTCTGGAGTCTGAAGAGGAATGCGGTCTGTCTGGGTGGATGTTGAGACTAACTTGGCGAGCATTTATTAGGGAAACTGAAAGAGTTTTCTTACCGGTTTGTTTATGTCATATTCAAGATGACAAAATCAGCATTTGATTGTATTCATTTTTATTGTTATTTTTAAAAGAGTTATTTTTTTGTTTTTCTTTTATTCATCAACAAACAATGTGTTTGTTGTTACACAACCAAGCTCATTACTAGTACTTCTCTTTTCGCTTTAATGTGCTCATAGTTTTTACTATTTTCTATACTGTTTTAGTATTGAGTCTTTGTAAAATAACTCAAAATGATATCGCTCATCTCATTAACCCAATTAGCTCCACAGAATGTAGACAAAGTTCCAAAAGAAATCTCAACAGGAGTAATTTTGTAATGACATCGGTTATTACCAAGACAACCAAAACTCCACTTGTGCCATGTTCTGGAACCTTTGTCTGGACTCATGAAACCCCTAACACTTGGCACAGTATAAACATAGACACTATAGTAGTCTTCTAGACTTCTAATCCAGACCTCAAATACATCCTGTTTAGAAAAAGGGAAGGGGGAGGAAATCTACATGACATAATTTTTTTTATATTCTAAAATAAGTGTTACTACTACAAGGTACGTCATCCGGGTAAGTTAGTTAGACCAGATCCTGTTATTTTGGAAAGTACCGAGAAAGCAGCATGGGAGGTGCAGATGTGGTATATAAGACGCTCCAACCATTCAGCCGAAAACAGTCTACAACTAACACAGCTATAATAAGTCTTCCCAAGCTACTGTGGATTAAATTTTCTGAGAAGAAATACCTTCCAGCCTCTTGTTCCCTCAGCCACTCCTAAAGATGCACCCTTGCCTCAAAGAATTGTTGATCCTTCTTGTGTGTACTTTAATGGCTATGGCTTCCCCAGTACCAGGTAATGTGATGGCTACAGAACCTGCACCACCACAGGCCACTCAGCGTGGTGGTCACTCAGCTATGATCACTGCTGGCTCCAAGATCCTCAGAGTCATCGCTGTAAGTCAAACTGTAAACCAAGTGGAGTGTGCAGTATGAGCATGAGGTGTGTGTGTGTGTGTATGTGTGTATGTGTGTGTATGTGTGTGTATGTGTGTATATGTGTGTATATGTGTGTGTATGTGTGTGTATTGTGTGGCTTGTTTTAATGCAGTTCTGTAGTCGATGATGTTGAAAGTTAAAATATTGCATACTAATAGGGTCTGAACAGTGTAGTGATTACATTTATATAATACACACATAAATCTATTATCTAGCTGGATTATTCCCTTATTTTAAGGTGTGGGTTATTATAATTAAGCATTTCCTTTGACCACACCCCTTCATTAACTTATTTTAAATGGACATTCACAATCATAGATGAAGCGCTTAGCCGAAACAATGGGCACGCCCACCAATGCCACCTTCCTGAATGGGGAGGAGTCTGAGATCCAGGAGGCCTTATCAATTATGTGCCAGCTGTGGGACTCGAACAAATCTATTCAGGACTTTCCAGCAGAGGAAGGAAATGTATCATATACACTCCTCAAGAAGTTAGTGATCAAGCTACTTCAGCCAACTTGTGATTGGGTAAGTTCAGGCATGCTCAGTTCCAGCAAACTCTGCTGCTTCCACCCATACATTGGCAGACGGAACTAATTAAGTAATTTTCTGAGTAATGTGTGCAGTGCTTACCAATTAGTCAGACTGTCACTTACCACTGCACCCACCAACATAGTAAATAGACCCACATGAATACCTTCTGTATGTGCCTTTGGGCATTTTGTTTGGCACATCTAGCTAATTGGTATCTGCAAATCCTATACTATTATAGTAATTCACATCAGTATATAATTTAATCGACACAATAATTTAGAATTATTTACAATGTTTTAAAAAACCAAATTTAAAATGAACAATAGATTTTTGAGGCACTGTTTGCTATTATATATGATATTTTTAACTTCAGGTGAAAATTCTCCTCTCCAACGAAAGCATCAGCAACACACTCGTGTGCTCAAGAGAGGAAATTGACAGCATCTGCAGTGATTATCAAACCTTCAGACTCAGTTCTCGGCTAGTTGCAGCCTCTTCAGATATCAGCACGAGTCATGTGACCAAATCTGAATGGGTCAGAAACAACATCCAGACTAGAAGCATCTGTCCAGATGTGTTTCAACTTATAAATTAAACAATTTATAATTGTTTTTGCTGTTGTTGTTATAGTTGTTTAAATAAAGACATTGAATTATTGATTGAAAACGATTCACATTTTCTGGTGTCATACTCATTAAAATATTTATTTGCGTTCTATATATCTAATGGTGTGCATAGCCAATCTCACTCCCTCCATCCATATACACCCTTCTCCCTCCTCTGCCTTTGTAATACCATTATATCAACCATTAGAACATACCTATCACATTACCATTATGCTGTCAGAGAGGTAACAAAGAAAAATGCAAATTAGAGAAAACAGAGAAATATTTTGATATTACAATGATACTGATGATGTAAAAATGTACGTGAAGCAAATTCATCTAAAAAAAACATGTCCCAGTGTGAATACACTGTGGAAGAGTCGAGTGAACACGTAAGGACAGAACATGAACAGCTACCAAGGTTAGGCTCCTGTCTTTCTTCCAACTAAGTCAACTGATAATATATTACAAATAAGGTCCTTTATATAGGAGCTCAAAACTGGCATAAACAAACAGTTAGCATGATATGGATGACTGCAAGGTGCAGTGAATAAGGTGTCAACTAGGTCGTTGCTAAAAGTGACTGTAAGCAAGTTTAGAGTTTACACGCTGTAGCTGGTGCTGCATGTGCAATACTTTAATGAGCATGCCACAGTAATGTTATTATGACGGGGTGTGCCAGCCAGCAATATTAAAATTAGGAAGCTACCAGTGCAGACATTACAAAAGTAGAAATTCTTCATTTACTAGATATTCAATCACATGATACTCTCAGTATCATAATATGATACTGCCAATTATACTGCTGTCAAGGAACTGACTACACTGTTCATTTGAATCAGTGAGGCAAACACAGAACTTGTTGGTTACTTTTCTGAGTATGAAAAATGGGTAATCGGTCAGTCATGCAGACTTAATTGCAAAGGTGTAGCTTTGGCTTTATTCACTGCTGCATGAATTAATACAAATCTTATGCTAGTCAGCTTGCAGTATTGTTCCACTTTTGTTAAGCTACTTGAATATATATCAGAAGCAGCTGATGTATGAATTAGCAGATCATTTACAGCTTGATGGAGTGTAGCCAGTGGGGTAGAGAATCATTTAGAGTAGAAGGCTGGAAGTGGTGAGGTACATTGGAGAAAGAATCATGAATAATGTGAATAGTTTCAGTTTTTCTACACATTACTCAAAGGAAAAAAGGCAAAAGGCTTACAGTGTTCCCAATTCTATTAATGATCTGGCCTTTGTGGTTCTTCAATTTCATTGCTGACTTCTTGACTTCAGTTCCGAGACAGTGCCTCCACCATTGATGAGTCAGTAAAAGGAATTTGATCATCATCAATCCACTTTCCTTACAGGAAACTAGAAGCCATAATTACTATAATCTCTTCTCTTGTAATGGGAAGCTAGTTATAAGAATGTGTGACTAAACACACAAGTTCAGCTCTGCCATGACCCACTGAGACACACTCTGTGAAGGTAATCTTCTTTCAGCATGAAATAGTGCTGACCTGACATCAGAGTAATGAAAAGTGAAAGTATATCATACTTGTGGTAAATGACTATTTTTATTATTTCATTTTATTGCTTACTAATTGTAAAACATCATAATGATTTCATTTGATGCAAATTTCGAGTTACTGACTAAAATTATCATTTTGAGCAGATTTTATCACCACAAGGTATAATTAGGCCACAAAGCAGAGAGGCACGAGCCACTTACTCAACTAAAATTAGCTACCTTAACATTAGCATACCAGAAACCTGCAGTCCCATTGAAAACTATTGGTAGTTAAGCTGTCGATTAGCCCGCCAGTCGGTTTTGGTTTCGGTTTCGCCGCACTCGTAACTTCCAGCGCGCACGCGATTTCTTCCCTTTGAGCGCTACTACAACGCAAACGCAGGGTACAAAAGGGTGGCGCTTTTACAGCCTGGTTACTACAGTTCCAGTTTTTACTCGTGGACTTACTAAATGGAGGGATACACTTATATATTTTATGCCACACTGGTCGCTGCAGCGGTGTTTCTGACCGCTAGCTCCGCACCGACAACTGGAGGTGTAGATTCATTGACAGTTTCAAGGCTGAAGCGATCAACTGAGACCGATTTGTTGGGAAAAGTGTACCTTGGGTTGGATATTTTTCAGAAAGTTTCGGTAAGTTTGTGGTTTTTTTATCACATCAAATGTACTAGTATGTACTGTCTTATTATCCTACCTATAAATAATTAATCAAATAATTTTTTTTGATTTATTTTGTTGATTCCATTTCTATGTAGTTTTATGAAATGATGAAAGACTCCATGAGCATTTCTAACAACACTGCAATTAATGCCACATACAGCAGTGGGCAAGATTCCAAGCTTGTAAAAGCTCTGGGTATCACTTGCGACTTGCACCGTGCTAGCAGTGAACTCATCCCTGCCATACAGAATGCTTCAGCAGAACAAGCGTCTGGACTGGTCCGTGTGCTTGGGAAGCTTGGAGATGCCAGCACAGGTGATTCCTGCGCCTGGCTCAAGGAGGAAGTGGCAACAATTACTAATACTGCGGCCACTTTTGAGTGCAGTTCCCTCCCCGACATTTGCACCATGAGAGCTAGTAATGATGAGTATGAGGAGGCTATGGACAAGATCGATGACCTTGATAGTGGAGTCTCTACCAGAGCACTGAGCCTCCAAGCTTCTTACATATCCAGTTTCAACTCTACAGTCCAACAGAAAATCAATGACACACTGAGGATTTTTAGCTTCTAGCTACTTCCTTGTTAGTTATTGCAACATTACACTTAACATTACACTTAACATCCTAACTTGACTAGGTAGCCATTCTATCATTTTTTGTTTAGTTTATTATTAATAATTTTTTGTTTAGTTTATTACTAATAATTTTTTAGCTAGTAATTTCTTTCTTTTCTATGTCGTCTTGGCATTGTGACTTGAATCACATTCTATAATTGTAAATCTTTACAGGTTTTGTACATTGTTGCTTGAAAATAATTATTGTAGCAAATTTAATACAAAAATAGCTAATAATTTATAATAATAATAATAATAATAATAATAATAACAACAATGAATAATAATAATAATAATAACAATGAATAATAATAATAATAATAGTAATAATAATAATAATAATAATAATAATAATAATAATAATAATAATAATAATAATAATAATAGTAACAATGACAGAGCATGGCTGCAAGCAGTACTACCTGTGAAGTCAGGGGGGTTGGGAGTACGAAGGGCTGCTGACCTGGCTCCTGCCGCTTATCTCGCCTCCACCTATTCTACTGCCAATTTGGTGTCTGCAATTCTTGGCCAACATTCTTCATCTCAATCACTTCCCCCTGCACCCTTTTCAGATTCTGCAGTAGAGAAATGGTCACTTGGAGGCTGGAGGTGTTGCATTCCTGGCCGAAGAAAGGAAGTCTGCCAAGTATGCACATCTGGCACCTCAGTTCATTATACAGCCAGTCGCCATAGAGACCTCAGGCGCCATAGGGCCCTCTGTCCTATCTTTTCTAGAGAAGTTAGGCAGACGCATCCACCTGGCCACGGGAGACCCCCCCCCCCCCCCCCCCGCTCTACACAGTTCCTCCTTCAGCGGCTGTCAGTAGTGGTACAACGGGGATATACGGCAGCAATTTTAGGCAGTACAGGCAACTAACTTATTCATCATATTTATTCATTCAATTGGAGACTATACTTACATACATAATAATCTAACAAACATTTAATAATAATAATAATAATAATTAATAAATAAATTGAGTGTATTTCATTCCAACAAAATAGTAATAATAATAATAATAGTAATAATAATAATAATAATAATAATAATAATAATAATAATAATAATAATAATAATAATAATAATAATAAATCCACCAAACCATCCTATAAAACCTCTGGGATTACATCATTGTGGGTGCCTACTGGATTATCGTTGAATAATGACTAAGATGTGATAAAAAGACTGTATATGTGTAAAGTAAGCATTTACATGGCAGTGTTCAACTCAGTTTGCAGGGAAAGCAATGTTAATATGAAATCATTGCATGATCTAACATAGTGACCACAGATACAATTCTGTGTCTACCACTGAAGCTCTGCTGAATGATGAAAATCTCTGGTAAGCCTAACAAAATTAATCACATGCCCATAGGGGTAGGAGAAGTGGGGGTGGGGGGGGGGGGGCAGGGGTGGGGCTCAGCTCCCCCTCACCCCCCACTATTTTACATTCTATGGTCTGTGACTGTAGCAACTGGCTTTGAAAATGGAAAAAAAAATTGTTTGCTTCCCTTTGAAAGGGTTAGGAGAAATTCAGCTTAAAATGAAGTTATTACGTCTGTCTGTCTGTCTGTCTGTCTGTCTGTATACATGTATAAGTATTGTGTGAAATAATGCAGGAGAATATCATGAGTCTGTTGGCTTAGTATATACACGAGTGCCGCAGGCATGAGCATTAATATGGCCAATCAGACGAGTGATATCCTGCGGTTTCCAATGAATAATATATTTATTATGTAATGCTCATGCTTGAATGCCATAGTAATGAGTTTCTTATGGGGGGGGGGGGGGGGGGGGGGGGGGGGGGGGGGATCAATATGTGATATTTCTAAAAAAAAGGCCAACATCAATTTTTGACTCTACATCTGTTATGACACATACCGCTATTGATTAAAAATGTACTTATGAACTGAGCTAATCATAATAAAAATAGAACTTGTGGTTTCAATTCAAGAAATAAAAATGACAGAGGGTTTTTTCCATCTTTTTCTTGAACGTATGCAGAGTTTTTGCAGTCAGTAACCTTTACCAGTTCTATAACTGAAGGGCTTCCATACTAGGAACTATAGCTACATGTATTGCTTCACAATGAACAAAAAAGTTCATCTTTGAGTCTTGGCCAAAGAACTTGTATATCTTTATTTTAGCTACAACTTCTCTTTCGCACTGAATGTATGAATTGAGTTCAATTTAGAACTGTTACTTTCTTTACAATGATTTACTATAGTAGTTCATTCTTAGAGTCCATAACTGCCGGCATGAAAATATTCAACTCAGTTTGCTCATTTGATACACATTTATTTCAGAGCAGGTGAAATGTGGGAGCACCTGCTTTTTCAAGTCTACTCAGTTCCTTGTGTTGTCAATTGCAATGTTGTGTGGTATTATTTAAAGGTTAACATTAGTAGGAATTGTGGCTTAACACCATGTGTTCAATTACTCCCCATAATTGCTATAATGGTAGTAGCACAATATTCACCCGATGAAAACGGTAAAACAAAGATGTTCCTTCTCATTATCCGTCATAATGTTTTACTATTTGTTTAGAATGGGTTACACTGCCCCTCAGAGAGTCGAGTAGAATGTGATGGCTTATTACAAGTTGCTAAGTCTGATCCTGCCTTTGGATTAAGTACCAGAAATCGATCAAATTGTCTGCAATTTTGCTGCTCTATTCCAGCCTGTGTAATCAAAAAGTGACCCCTTCGTGACCAGATCAATGACCTCACTTCATTCATTGATGGCTCCATGATTCACAGTTTTACTCAACTAGTAATTTACATGAGGCAAACAGACAGTTCTAGAGATTACCATTGATTACAAAAAGTCCCATTGAATACCAAATTTTTTAAAACTTTACCTATGGTATTATATTCCAATACTTCCTTCTTTAGAAGCCAAAAATTTTGCACATAACAAAACACTCCCCGAGTTTTTCCCCAATGGGACAAGCTTGAGGAGATAAACATTGTAATTCTATATTCATAAGTTGTATTGTGTGTGCTCTGACTGGAGACAGTTCCAGTTCCAGAGGTGAGTAGTTGCTAGGAGACTGGTGACCTCCATCTGCCAGATGGTTGGAATGTACTCAGGCAATTTGTAACTAATTGCAGTCTAATGAATCCTTTGGTCTTCCCTTCTGTCTGTGAAGGAGGATGATATTACTGAGTGAGTGGATGGGAAAGATTTGCATGCCTAGTCAAGATTATTTTTTAATATTAAGAATATAAAAATATTATACACAAATTATAGCTGTTTTGTGGTGTAATGCAATATAATATACTATGTGTGTATGTGTTGGGGTGTTAAATTTACATTTTGGGAGAACTATTATAGATTTATCAAGTTGTGACCCTTCATAAAAACTAGATTGACACTTTCTCACCTAAAGGGGTCTGGAAAAAAGCAAAGGAAAAATGTGAAAAAATCTTAGTTGTTGAGGAAAAATGTGAGAGTTTTGGAAGTCGAGGGTTGTCGTAGCTCAGTGGTTAGAGCACTGGTGGCTAAAGCCAGTGGCCCTGGGTTTGAATCCACGGCGACAACTAAGATTTTTTCACATTTTTCCTTTGCTTTTTTCCAGACCCCTTTAGGTGAGAAAGTGTCAATCTATTATAGATTTGTTCGGTTTATTTATTATATCCTTTATAATAGTTAGTACATTATACATATAGTTGCTGTAATTGTTCACATAAACTTACTGAAGCACTACATGTATAGAAGCTGAATGAATCGATCAACATTGGGGAATTTGCTGATATAGATCTAGTTCTGTAATGTCTAAATAATACATTAACTCCTACCACAAGACGAACTAATTAAATTGACTAGAAAACAACAACAACAAAAGGCATTAGTAATACAATAGCATGGAAAGTGTGATTTTACTATTACATTAACTTACTTCAGCTTTCAGTTCCAAGGGAAATTTTGACAAGACAGACAACCGAGGATGAAAATGGCAGTAGTAGTGTATAGCAAATGAAGAATTCATTTTTTAAGTGATATGACTTCAAGCTAATGATGCTATTTAGAAATCCTCAGCCTATAGGACATAAGATTGAGCAGTTGGTGAGGATAATAGCATACATAATAAGACCCAATAATGACTCTTCATTTTCCCACAGTAGTTTTTCATAAGTAGTAGCTACATAAAGTACTTTAACAAATATATCCTAGAAAATAACAATAAATCTAAGGAGATAATGCTTCAGCTCTATGTATATACCTTGAGGTCATCAAGCAATCTCATTTCAAGTCAAATCTGGTTAAGAAAATACGGCTTTGAAGATTAGAGGGCATTTCAAGTCGTCTTATGACATTATAATGGCAACGAATGTGATTGAAAATACTGGGTCATTTTATTTGTACCTTGCAAATAAATGTAAGTTTCAATGGTTTTCTACTACTAGATGATGAAGCAAACTGTACTCTGTAGCTAATATCCTCCAAGGCAAAGCCATAAATGCTGCCAAGGTGTTGAGATTCCAAATCCCTATATTGCTAGGTCACCTTCTGCCAGTACTCTAGCTACATACTATACCTCACACAATGTCAAGTATTGAGTAAAAACATTCCCCTAGTGTTGACTAAACATAACCATTGGTGAGTTAGTCTTCTTTGTTTATTTCAGACAGAATCCTATTGAAAATGACAATGAAGTTATGTTCTGTAAGCTGATAGGTTGGTCTTAGCGAGATTCACAGCCCTACAAATATAGAAGTGTGCTAAACATGTAACTGAGGCTTCTGAAGCTTTACCACCAAATTCCAACCACAAGTCAATTAGTGTGACCTTTGAGGGATAGAGGTGGGTAGATTCCCATACGGTAGATAGAAGTCTTCATTATTTTATCTCACAGAAGATTGGTGAAGACAATGTTAAAGGCATTCATGAGAGAGATCCCTTTCTTTAGATTATGCCTCAAAATAGTGGGATGTTCTCACCCTTTAAACCCCGCCCCCTCTGCTTCATTCACCAAAATTTTATTTATACAATAGTGCAAAAACCAATCATAGCTAGAAAAATCACCTGCTATTATGACCATTCCTTACCAATTATCTGCTATTATGAACATACACACACACATACACACACACACATACACACACACACATACACACACACACATACACACACACACATATACACACACACACATACACACACACACATACACACACACATACACACACACATACACACACACAAACACACATATGCACACAAACATGATCATTATGACATCAGATTAAGCAGTTGGTGAGGTACATCAATGTACTCTGAGAGAAACCTTAGCAGATACTGCCTGCATTCAAAGTCCACTTCTTCAAATGTCACCTGCATGTTTCTATGCTAACTCCACAGGTCGGGAATCCCCAAATATTTCAGAAGTATTAGGTATCCCTCATGTTAGTCTCTTTGATGGCCTGGGGTCAACTGCATTACAGACATATGATCACATGACTAATTATATAGCTAACTGCAATAATATCTACTATTTCATTGACCTAATTTCTAATAGTGAGCCAAAAAGTATTCTTTACTGATCCTTGAAAAGAACTTCAGCTGGAAAATTAAAATGCCATGTTGAGTTAGTATGAAATGACAAAATAGTGGCAGAATAAAATTGAGAAATAACAGTAGATGGACAACTGTCTCCAGAACTTGAAGTGTGCAATGGTCTGAGACAAGGGTGTGTACTTGCCCTTATACTGTTCATTTGTACATCACAATACATTCTATTTAAATATTTAGAGTTTAGATTATGGAACTGCTGATTTTATAAACCATTATTAAACTTCAGTATAGTATATAATTGGTGTGTAATATAAAACAAACATTTTACATGATACATTCTATTAGCTTTTTAATATTTAGAGCATAGATTATGGAACTGCTGATTTTATAAACCATTATTAAACTTCAGTATAGTATATAATTGGTGTGTAATATAAAACAAACATTTTACATGATACATTCTATTAGCTGCAGCCATCAGTGTCCCTTTTTTTTAATGAAGTAATAAAAATGCAGCCTCCCCATCATTTGTATTGAGTTAACATGGCTTCTATTGGTTAGCCATGAAGAAGCTCCCACCACATTTCTGACAAACATCTGCAAGTGTGTCAAAAACAATTTAAATTCAATAACTTCGTGAGACCACTATTTACTCTGAAGCACTTACACTGGGGCATATATAGAAGCATAGTAATTATTGTAGTTCTTGAGAGTCATAGTGACGTGGTTAGGTAATTCTGTTGATTAGCTGTATAATGGACTACACGCATCAAGTAAACTTTTAATTTTTTACAATTTTTTACAACGTTTCGACCACGTTTGCTGGTCTTCTTCAGGTACAAGAAAAAGCAAAAAACAAAAAAGTGAAATGAGTGGTTGAGTAACTCAGTACAATAGGTGACTGGTTTGGCTAGTGGCAGTCTAAAGGATTAGGGATAAGGAACAAAGGGAGAAAGAATAAAGGATAAACAACTAAGGATGAAAGAAAGTGAATGGAAATGATGAAAGATGAAGAACAAGGAGGAAGAAAGGAATGATAACTTGATAATTGTTTTACTTGCTGTTATGCAAACTCAATAAATGGGGAATTTCCCTAATTTTCAAAAAGCATCATGTACCCTCTCATGTAAGGTTTTAAATGCCTGGGGCCAATTACATTACAAATATAAGATCAACTGACTAAGTATATAACTGCAATATTTCAACAATTGACCTAATGTTTAATTTGAGAGCCAATAATTATTCTTTGGTGATCCTTGAAGAGCCAGATTTCTGCAAGAAATGAAAATGTTTCAGTTAGCTATGATGTTTAAAATAAGGGGCAGAAAAATTACAAAATTATAGTACATTCTATTATAAAATTATGGAACATATTCTTATTAGCTAAGTCATATAAGGTGTGTAATACTAATACCCTTTTCTTTGCAAAACTATTCTTATCTTATTTATTCTATGCTATATTCAGAACAAGTTATGTATTTCTACCTCTGACTTTATTGTTGTTGTTGATGTTTTCTTTTTAGCTATATCAAAATAATATGCATCCACATTATGTAATTCATTCATTTTGATTACGAAATTTTCCTACATTATTCTCTTACCACCATTGCCATAAAATTCACATCTGTTGAAATAATATAAATGCAGTCTCCCCATCCATTGTATCAAGTTGACATGGCTTCTATTGGTTAGTCTGTGAAGCCATACAGCTAACACCACACCTCAGATAAGTACGTGCAAGTGTGTCAGACACTATTGTAAATTCAGTAAATTCACAGAAAGTATTGAGACTACTCTTTTCTCTGAATCACTTAGACTGGGACATAATTAGAAATATTCGGTGGAAAAAACCTAAAACCTTTCTCAATTCATCCTCACATGATCTCCTTGAGTCTATTCTTATGAAGACAAGTTATCAGAACTTGGAGTAAATAGATAGTGATCTCAGTTTACTATGTTATGATATGATAAGGTGGCATCTATTATGCAAGTCAGGCTCATATTCCCAAATTTATTGTACTTTGTAGTGCCTCCCTTGTCTCACTTGAGGTTCTTGCCTCTCTTAATTGAGCAAGTCTTAAACACTTTATATATAATTGAAAGAATTATTATCATTTTTTGACATTGGCTTTGTAGCCTTCAATTCTCACACCTCCAAAGAGTTATTAATTAATGTGGTTAATTTTAATTATGTTGACATAAGATGCAAGTGGATTTCAAGTCCCATTGTTTTATTAAGCAAATTCTTATTGTTGGATTGTTTTTAAGCTTAAAACAAATTATGTGGAAGAAAATCAGACAAATGCACAGTCATTATAGCCCTGATGTATTTTCAGAAACTTCCAAAGATATTTCCATTAATGAAGCTCTACCCTGTCGTGAGATTGTTATATACTTTCTTTTTATTAGGGGAATCTCTGCATGACACCCTTCCTTCAGTGTCCAAGTTATGTGTGTAACATGCACGTGTCGTAGAGTCCCTCACACTTTAGGATGTGATGTATGATATAATATGCAAGCCAATCTCTGTATAAATTAAGTGGCATTTTCTAGCCGATTGGACCGAACATTTCCAGTATAGTTTCTATGATGACTCTGTACCTCCGAC